>Ga0181520_10000476_pt1 | contig 88978 bp, 73 predicted proteins | sample PEATcosm2014_Bin_29_FD_132451 | JGI IMG/M metagenome (GOLD analysis project Ga0181520, IMG submission 132451) | Peatland microbial communities from MTU Mesocosm Facility, Houghton, MI, USA - PEATcosm2014_Bin02_30_metaG | ecosystem: Environmental > Terrestrial > Soil > Wetlands > Peat | place... | reverse complement strand
TCACGGCCAGGCTGCGGGAATATATCGGCCGGCCGGTCATTTCGGGGAGGATGAAGTAGAACGCGCCCCAGGCGATCATGCCGACGAAACCCAGCACGGCCAGGTGCGCGTGCGCCGGCACCCAATACGTGTAGTGCGTGATCCGTTGCACGACCGGCAGCGCCTGCATCGGACCCTGCACGCAAACCATGAAGTACAGGATCGTGCCGGCCCAGACGAAGCGGGCGCCGATGTCCTGCGAAATCAGCGACAGGCGGCCCAGCGACGTCATCCAGAGATTGACCAGCACCGTCATCACCGGAATCAGCATCCCGATGCTGTCGACGATCGCGACCATCTTCAGCCACGTCGGCGCCGGCGTCTGCAGCAGGTGGTGCGTGCCGATGTGCGTGTACATCACCAGGATGCTCCAAAAGCCGATCAGCGACAGCGTATGGCTGTAGAGCGGCGCGCGCGCGGCGCGCGGGATCACGTAGTAAGCGGCCCCGACCGCCAGCGGCGTCATCAGCAGGCCCAGCACGTTGTGGCCGTAGAACCAGTGGATGACGGCGTCTTCCATGCCGTAGACGGCGCCGGGCCAGCCGGTCCACATGCAGTTGCCGATGAAATACGTCGCGGCGGACAACGTCAGGCCGCCGAGGTAGTACCAGGTCGTGACGTAGATCAGCGGCTCGCGGCGGGCCATGACCGTGCGCGTCAGGTTGTAGATCATCAGCCCAAACGCAATCATGATGCCGACGTCGGTCGGGAAGAACCACTCGGCGTACTCTTTCGATTGCGTATAGCCCAGCGCCAGCGCGATCTCGCCGACGACGATCGACAGATCCCAGACGGCCACGGACAACACGCCGATTTTTTCGCTGTGCAGCGGCGTTTTCGAGAGCCGCGGCACGACGTAGTGGGCAAAGCCGAGCAGCAACGTCACCACGAACCCGAACATCACCATGTTCGTGTGCATCGGCCGCATCCGGCCGAACGCGAATTCGCGAATGCCATGAATCAAATCCGGGGCGATCAACTCCGTGCCGGCGACCAGGCCGAAGGTCGCGCCGAGCACCATGAACGCGGCGCCGCTGACGAGAAAACCGATCGCCGTCGTCGAACGCGGGCCGGCGCCCGCCGGCGGCGCTTCATCGTATGCGGTTGACGCCACGGCGGCCCCCCTAGTTATGACAAGCCTGCCAGCAGTCGACGCTGGCTTGGTTCTTGCGATGGCACTGAATGCAAAAGCCCATATAGAATTCGACCTGCGGCAGGCGGTCCGCCGCTTTTACGTTGCCGTGACATTCGGAACAATCGAAGTTGTGCAGCAGGTGCGGCTGGTGCCGAAACTGCACGTGGTCCGGCAGCAGCATCGTGCGCACCCAGGGCACCGGCGTTCCCGCGTCGTAATACGCGCGCTCATGTTTGATTTCCGGGTGTTCGGGAATGATGTAGGTGTGGCAATAGAAGCATTTCGCCACTTCCGGCAGCCCGGCCCGTTTCGACCGTTCAACGAACGGATGGCAGAACCGGCAGTCGATCTGCTTCACGTTGGCGTGGATGCGGTGCGAAAACGGAATCGGCTGCTTCGGCCCGATGCCGCGCTCCGGGAACACGAACGCCGCGTAGGCGAAACCGCCCGCCAGCGCCGCGACGAGCGCCAGAAATCCCAGCGCCCCGAGCGCGCGGCCCCGCGGCCGACCGGCCGAATATTCGCCGCCTCTGGGCTCGCCCACGGTCACGAATGTCCCTCCGCCGCATCCAACACCGGGTCGTCGGCGATGACCGCCGGCGTCCGGTGCATGAAAATCACGAACACCAATGCGAGGACGCCGAAAAAGCCGGCGGTAATCGAAAGCTCCGGCAAACCGAAAACGACCGCCTTCGTCCCGCTGATCGACGGCGCCACCGAGAAAAAGCGGTCCCACCACATGGCGGCAAGCGCCACCGCACCAAAGGCGATCATCGGCTCCGACCGCTCTTTGATGCGCCGGTTCAGCATGGCGACGATCGGCAGGATGAAGCAGGCGAAGATCACCGCCCAGCCGACCCAGCGCCACGGCGTGTCGATCATGCGGTCGACCAGGAACGAGGTTTCGTAGGGCACGTTGCCGTACCAGATCAGCATGAATTGGCCGTAAAATGTGTAGCCCGAGAAAATGCCCATCGCCATCGTCAGCTTGGCGATGTCGGCCAAGTGATCGCTGCGGATCGCGTCGCCCAGGCCGAAGCGCCGCCGCGACCAGATCACTCCCAGCAGCAGCGCCGCGAGCGAGATGTAAAAGGAACACGCGAAGTAGTAGCCGCCGATCAAGGTGGAGATCCAGTGCGGCTTAAGCGACATGATGAAGTCGACGGCGGTGATCGTCAGCAGGCAGGCGAACGCCACCGCGTAAAGCGGCGACAAAATCAGCAGGCGCCGGCGGGCGATCGCGGTTTCGGCGGCGGCGCCGCGCCAACTGCGCGTGAGCCAGCGGTGCAGCGGCCCGACGAACGCGCCGCCCTGCTCGTTGCGGCGGCCGATGTCGGTCCGCAAGGAGGTGTAAAGAACCGACAGGCCGAGAACATTCAGAACGACCTGCACGAGGACGCCCCGGCCGATCAGCAGCGGCAGGGTGTTCCACCACGTGGGGCCGTAGGGCGTTTTCGCCCACGGCATCAGGTGCCGCAGACCCGGGATCATGATCAGGAAGAGCACGAACGACGCCGGCAGAAACGCGCCCAGACCCTCGGCGACGCGTTTGACCGGTTTGCCCCAGCGCCCCGACGCCAGGTTCAGCGCACACGAGAAAACCACGCCGCCCGAGCCGAGGCCGAGGAAAAAGAGATAATTGACCAGATACGCCTGCCAGGCGCGGACCGGGTCGCTGGCGAGGCTGACTGCCAGGCCGACGACGCCCACGCCGATCAGCGCGGCCAACCCGCCCCAGAGCGCGCCCGACATTTCCGCCGGCCGGTTTGCGGTGATGGCGGCGTTACTGTTCATGGACCTCCGCCGCGCCGTGCTCGCGCAGCAGCGACATGACTTGTTCGCGTTCAACGCCTTCGCAAGGCACGAAGATGCCGTATTTGTCGTCGGAAAACCGCGGGTCGTAGCCGGGCGTCGTGCGCCGGCGCGGCAGTCCGCTCAAAGCCAACATCCCAATAAAATTGGAGAGGCAGCCGAAGAGAATCGTAAATTCGAAGTCGATGACGACCCACGGGATCCACGAGAGGAACGGCTTGCCCATGACGACGATTTTGTAGCTCGCCGCCGCGTAGCTCGTCAGGCCGATCGCGCTGAGAAAGCCGGTGAGGGCGCCCGCCAACGTGATCAACCCGAGCGGGCTGACTTTTTGCCCGATCGCCGCGACGACGCGGTGGTCGGCAATCGGCGAATAAACGTGGAATTTCGTGCGCCCGGCCTGCTTAACGGCGCGCACGGCGTCCGCGCAGATCCCGCCGTGCGGGAACACGGCCAGCACGCCCGGCGTGTCACACGTGGCCATGCTGCGCCTCCGTCGCGGCGTGCGGGATTTCTTCTTTGATGTCCACGATGGAGATGGTCGGCATGAAGCGCATGAACAACCACACCCACATGCCGAACCAGCAGAAGGCGCCGACGGTCAGGCCGATTTCGTTGGCCGACGGGAAATAATCGCCCCACGAAAACGGCACGTAGGTCTGGCGCTGCGTGATGATGATCAAATAGCGCTCGTACCACATGCCGATGTTCACCAGCACGCCGACCAAAAACAGCCACGGCACGCTGCGCCGCGCGCGTTTCCAGAAAAAGATCACCGGCGCGAGGCAGTTGCACAGGGCCGTCGTCCAGAAAGACACGGCGGCGAAGCCGGACAGGCGCTTGAGGAACGCCGCCATTTCAAACGTATTCTGCGAGAACATGCCGACGAAGATTTCGAAACCGTACGAATAGGCGAGGATCAGGCCCGTGAAGATCATGAATTTCGCCATTTTTTCGAGCACGTCCATGGTGATGATGTTTTTCACCTTCTGGAAATGGCGCATCGGCAGCAGCAGCACGAGCACCATGGCGAAACCGGAGTGGATCGCGCCGGCGACGAAATACGGCGGGTAAATCGTGCTGTGCCAGCCGGGCACGATCGACAGCGCGAAGTCCCAGGAAACGACCGAGTGCACGGAGATGACCAGCGGCGTCGCGAGCGCGGCGAAGAAGAGGTAGCTGCGTGCGTAATGCCGCCAGTTGCGCTGGTTGTTGCTCCAGCCGAGCGATAGCACGCGGTAGACCTTGCTGCGCCAGCCGGGCACGTGGTCGCGCGCCGCCGCGAGGTCGGGAATCAGGCCGGTGAACCAGAACAATAGGCTGACCGTGAAGTAGGTCGAAATGGCGACGAAATCGAACATCAGCGGCGAGATGAAGTTCGGCCACAATTCGCGTTGGTTGGGGTACGGCGCCAGCCAGTAGAAGACCCACACGCGCCCCAGGTGAATCACCGGGAAAAGGCCGGCGGTCATCACGGCGAACACGGTCATCGCCTCGGCGCTGCGCGCGATCGCCGTGCGGAATTTCGCGCGGAACAAATACAAAATCGCCGAAATCAGCGTGCCGGCGTGGCCGATGCCGACCCAGAAGACGAAGTTGACGAGCATCGTGCCCCAGAAGGTGGGGTTGTTCATGCCGTCGACGCCGATGCCGTGGAAGAATTGGTTCATCTCGCACGACAAAAACATCCCGACGCCGGCGATGAGAATGCCCAGAACGATCCACCATTGCCGCGTGGTGACCTTGATGTTGCCGAGAATCTGCCGGTTGACGGAGGCGAAATCGCGCACGCCCTCTTCGGGAATATCGCCGATCGCGGTCGGGGCCAGCGTCTCGTTCATGCCTTCCCCAATTTGTCGTCGCGCACGATTTTCTTCAGGTAGATCACGCCCGGCCGCGTGTTGAGTTCATCGAGCACCTGGTAGGCGCGCGGGTCTTTCGCCAGGCGCGAGACCTTGCTGGCCGGATCGAGAAACGTGCCGAACGACAACGCGCCCGTCGGGCAGGTCTGCACGCACGCCGGCTGCACCTCGCCGTCGCGGATTTCGCGTTCTTCGACGTTAGCGGTCTGGCGCGCCTGCTTGATGCGTTGCACGCAGAAGCTGCACTTTTCCATCACGCCCATTTCGCGCGCCGTGACGTCCGGGTTGAGTTGCAGGTTCAGCGGCGGCGTGCGCGTGTACTTGAAGAAGTTGAAGCGGCGCACTTTGTACGGGCAGTTCTGGCCGCAATATCGCGTGCCGATGCAGCGGTTGTAAATCTGGACGTTCAGGCCTTCGCTGTCGTGGTGCGGCGCATACACGGGGCAGACCGCCTCGCACGGCGCGTTGTTGCAATGCTGGCACAGCATCGGCAGGAAGCGCACGCCGGGATTTTCGCCGTCTTCAAAATAGCGCTGGATGAAAATCCAGTGCATGATCCGGTTTTCCAAGACGCGCTCTTTGCCGACGATCGCCACGTTGTTCTCGGCGTAACAAGCGGCGGCGCAGGCGCTGCAGCCCGAGCACTTGTCGAGGTCGACGACCATGCCCCACCGGTACATCGAATGCTCGACCGGCGGGTAGATGTCGACTTTGTCGTCGTGGTTGGCGGCGATCGGCACGCGCACCGGATATTTCAAATGCACCGCCTCGGTTTCCGGCCGTTCCGGCGGCGCGACCTCATAAATCGCGCGCGCAATCTCGCGGCCGAATTGCTGGGAACTGCCGTCCGTATGCGCGAGGCGAATCTTGCGCCCCGTCAGCCGCACCTTGGCGTCGCCGGCGCTGGCCCGGCCCCGTGTCAGCGCCAGCGGATTGACGCCCGAGCCGCGCGTGTAGCGGCCGGCGGAACGGCCCATGCCCATGGGGATCGCCAGCGTCTGCGGATGGACGCCGCGGTACAAGAAGACGGCGGCTTCGCCCTTGCCGTGCCGCGTCTCGACCTCGACGACGTCGCCTTGCGCGACGCCGAGTTTCGCCGCCGTGTCGGGGTGCATTTCAACCCAGCCGTCCCACGTCATGCAGGTCAGCGGATCGGGAATTTCCTGCAACCAATTTTTGTTGGCGTCGCGGCCGTCGTACCAGCGCAGGCTCGGATAACCGTGCACCGTCAGGCTTTCGCGCGGCGCGATGGCGGTGAACTGGTAGCCGGTCAATTTCAGTTCCGGCGCCGTCGCCGCCCCGCTCGCCGGCGTCGCGAAGCCGCGCGCCACGAGTCCGCGGAAATCGCCGGCGTGCGGATCGCCGGCCAGGCCCAGCGGCGCGCCGCCGAGCCGCGCGAAATGTTGCTCGACGGGCTCCGGATTTCCGCCCGCCGGGGCCAATATCTGCTGCAGGTGCGCCGCCGGGTGCAGCGCGCCCATCGTCGGCTGGATGATCCCGACGACGCCGCGGCGGGGCTCGTAGGTTCCCCAGGTTTCGTAGGGCGTGTGGACCGGCAGCACCAGGTGCGCCTTCGCCGTCGTCTCCGTTTCCACCGAATCGATCACGGCGAGAAACGGGACCTTCGCGATCGCTTCCGCGAAGCCCGGCCAGGCATAGATCGGGTTGGCGCGAAACACCAACAACGCCTGGATCGCGCCGGATTCGAGATCTTTGCGAAATTGCTCAAGTTCCGCGCGGCGGGCCAGGCGCGAATAGGCTAGCGGCCGAGAAAAATCAGCGACCGCGCGAACGCCGCCGGTCAGATGATTCAGCAGATTGGCCGCGATCGCCGCGTCGGCCGAGCCGGCCGTGAGCACATACGGTTGACTGGCTTCTTTGACCATCCGCCGGGCGACGGCGCGAATGAGCTGCTCGTCGACGCCGCACCGCCGCGCCAAATCTTCCGTTTTCGCCCCGCCGAGCGCCGCCCGGGCGCACAGGAGGTCGTCCGCGGACGCCGACACGCCGGCGTCGATCGCCGCCGCAAGGAGGGCGAATGCGAAATGGGCCTCGGCGCCGGCTTGAATCGGGAGCCAGCGATCGGCGACGGCTGCCGTCGCCGACATCCGCGGGCCGGCGTAGACGAATCCAGTCTTGCGCACATCGCGCTCGCGCGCCGCGGTGAATTGCGCGGAAAACTCCACTGGCGAGAGCCAGGTCTCCAGGAAATCCGCGCCGATCGACACCAGCAGGTCGCTTCGGGAAAGATCCAAGGCCGGCACGTCGTCCGTGCCGTAGACGGCCAGGTTTGCTTCGCGCAACTCGTCGTAGGAAATCGGCTCGAACATCGTCGCGCGCGTGCCGCCGCAACCGCCCAGCCAGCCGTTCAGCAGCGCCGCGTCGTAGCCAGTTTCCAAACCGCTCAGCACGGCGACCTTGCCGCCGGCCGCCGCCGCTTGGGCGTGCAGCATCGCGCGGGCTTGCGGCCACGTCAGGCGCGATTCGCCGCCGCTGCGCGACACCGGGTCGATCAAGCGGTCCGGATGATAAATGTCTTCCAACGCCGCTTGACCACGGGCGCACAGCTTGCCGCGATTGATCGGGTGCTCGGGCGCGCCTTCGAATTTGATGATTCGCGCTTCCCGATTTTTCGCCCAGACGCCGCAACCGGCCGGACACTGGCGGCACGTCGTCGCGTACCAAGTCGGGATGCCGGGGATGATGTTTTCCGGCGGATTAAGGAAAGGAATCAGTTTCTGATTGGTGGGAAATCCGCAGCCGGCCGCGGTCAACGCGGTCGAGACGCCGGCAATCTTCAGAAAGTCGCGTCGTTTCACGGGTGCAATTCGCCTTCGACGGTCCGGAGCGACGTGGCGCTCATGCGGCCGTCAGTTTTTGCACGAGTACGCGCTGTTGCATTAATCCCGTTAACAAAATATCTAAAACAAAACCACCGTAAATTTTACCGGAAAAAAGTTAAGAATCGTTCCTGCCCCGGTCAAGAAGATTGCCGAAATATTGCTTTTTACATCATCAAGATTAAGTTCGAGTTGTGTTCGACGGCCGCGCTGACGCTTGGCGGCCAAGCGGCCGATTACGCATGAGGAACAAAAAATAATGCTCACGGGCGGCGAGACGATCGCGAACGTCCTCCACAACCAGAATGTCCGTTTCTTGTTTACGCTCTGCGGCGGCCACATCTCGCCGATCCTCGTCGCCGCCAAACGGCGCGGGTTGCGGGTCATCGACGTGCGCGACGAAAAGAACGCGGTGTTCGCCGCCGATGCGGTCGCGCGCATCACCGGCGTACCCGGGGTCGCGGCGGTCACGGCCGGCCCCGGCGTCGTCAACGCACTCACCGCCCTGAAAAACGCGCAGTTGGCGCAGTCGCCGCTGGTCCTGCTCGGCGGCGCGACGGCGACCTTCCTGCGCGGGCGCGGCGCCCTGCAGGATATCGACCAGCTCGCGGCCGTCGGGCCCCACGTCAAATGGGCGACCGCGGTCAAAACGCGGCGCGATCTGGCGCCCGCCTTGGAAGACGCCTTCGCCGCGGCGATCGAGGGCGTGCCGGGCCCTGTTTTCGTCGAAACCCCGGTGGATTTGCTTTATGACGAGAACGTCGTGCGGACGTGGTACGCGCAGGGCAAGCCGAAAGGCGCGACGCTGTTCGACCGCGGTGTCAATCTGTATCTCGACTACCACGTCAATCGTCTGTTTCACGGCGCCGACGAGCATCCGCCGGCCCCGGCGGCCGTGCGGCCCCGGCGCGAGCCGCCCACGAGCGTGGTGCGGCAAGCGGCGTTGCTGCTCGCCAAGGCCGAGCGCCCGGTGCTGTTGATGGGCGGCCAGGCGATGCTTTGCGCCTGCGAGGCGCAGGCGATGGACGCCGCGGTCGCCGTGTTGGACATCCCGACGTATCTGGCCGGCACCGCGCGCGGGCTGCTCGGCCGCGAGCACCGGCTGCAGTTGTTTCACAACCGCAAAGAGACGTTGCGCGAAGCCGACGTGGTCATCCTCGCCGGGGTGCCGTGCGATTTCCGCCTCGACTACGGCCGGCAGATCAACTCGCGCGCCAAGGTCATCGCCGCCAATTTCAGCGAGCCGGAGATGAACAAGAACCGCCGGCCGACGCTGGGCGTTGTCGCCGATCCGGGGTTGTTCCTTAATGCGCTGGCCGCCGAGTTGTCGGGCACGCGGCACGATCACGCCCGCGATTGGGCTGGCTGGACCGACAAACTGCGCCGCCGCGACGACGAGCGGCAAGCGGAAATCGAGCGCCGCGCGTCCGAGCCGACCGACGGCATCCATCCGCTGCGCCTTGCGCTCGAAATCGAGCAGGCGATGGACGACGACAGCGTGATCGTCGTCGACGGCGGCGATTTTGTCGCGACCTCGTCCTACGTCGTGCGGCCGCGCGGGCCGTTTCGCTGGCTCGATCCGGGGGTCTTCGGCACGCTGGGCGTCGGCGCGGGCTTTGCCCTGGGCGCGAAACTGGCGCGGCCGACCGCGGAGGTCTGGCTGCTCTACGGCGATGGCGCGGCAGCCTACAGCCTGGCCGAATTCGACACGCTGGCCCGGCACGGCGCGCCGGTTATCGCCGTCGTCGGCAACGACGGCGCCTGGTCGCAGATCGCCCGCGAACAGGTCGAGATGCTCGGCGACGACGTGGGCACGGTGCTCGAACGCCGCGCGTACCACCAGGTCGCCGCGGGCTATGGCGGCCAGGGCCTGCTGCTGACCGACGCCGCCGACATCCGGGCGACGCTGCGCGAAGCCAAACGGCTCGCCGCCGCCGGCCATCCCACGCTGGTCAACGCACACATCGGCCGCACCGATTTTCGCAAGGGCTCGGTGTCGATGTAGCGGCCGCGACCAAAACGCATTGCGGCGCCTTTCGCTATCTGTTATAAATTCGCGAGTTTTTACTTTTTTTCGCCCGCCTTCGGCGACGAATGCGCCGCGAACGGTTATTGACGGAGGGAAACCTTGAAATTCATCGGCATCCTCGCCATCGTGACGCTCGTTTTCGCCGCTTGCCAACCTACTGCGCCGGCGCCCACGCCGCTGCCTGCCGACCAGGCGGGGCCGCTGATCGACCAAGTTCAGAACTTCCAGTTGGGCAACGGCGTATCGATCAAGATCAATATCGACAATGCGGTCAAAGGTCTCGCCGCCCGCGGGCAGCAAATGACCGATCCCGCGTGGAATGCGTATCCCGGGCCGGCGAATTGCCAGGGCTGCAACCTGGTGGTGTTTACAGCGGCGATCAATCAAGCCAAGGAGCGCTATGAGTTTCTGACGCGCAACGGCGGCAAGGTCGTCGAGGGCTATAATGACGGCGCGAAGATGATGTTCCGCTTGAAGCCGATCGCCAACAAGCCGGCCGCCCCAACAACGACGCCCGCGGGGCTCGGTCAGGCGCCAGCCGCGCCCGGTCAGGCGCCGGCTGCGGCGCCCGCGCAAGCGGCGAAACCCGGCGATAAGGCCCCGGCAGCGCCTCCGGCGGCCCCGGCGCCGGCCGCACCGGCTGCCCCGGCCGCCAACGCCAAACCGGCTGCGCCGCCGGCCGCCGGCAAGTAGAACCGTTCCGCCCAAGAACGCGTGCGCGTTCTTCTAGAGAACGCCACGGCGAACTTTTCAGTTCGAGCCCGTGCATATTCGCCCTTTCTTGACGCCTTTTCGGCCGCCGTGCTAAACCGCTCAGCGACTCGCAAACGTAGTGTGCGCCGGCAGGCGAAGGAGGCGTTCCATGTTCGATCCGCGTGTGGCCGAACTGGCCCGGGTGTTCGTCGATTACTCCACCCGCGTCAAAAAGGGCGATGTCGTGCTGCTCAATTTCTACGAGGCCTCGACCTATCCGATCATGAAGGAAATTCACAAGCTCTGCCTCCTGCGCGGCGCGAAATACGTGCAGTGCGATCTCGATTTCGCCGAGCTGCAGCGCGATCTGTTCGACTACGGCTCGGACGAGCAGGTTTCGTATTTCCCGCAACACAAGCTCGATTTCATGAAGCAGTGCACCGTTTTCATCGGCATCCGCGCCGAGGAAAACGACATGGTGCTGGCCCACGCGAACCACGCGCACGTCAATCTGTGGCAGAAAATGATGCGCCCGATTCTCGACCAGCGCGTCAGCCACACCCGCTGGTGCATCACCCGCTGGCCGACCAACGCCATGGCGCAAAAAGTGAAGATGAGCCTCGAAGAATTCACCGACTTCTATTTCCGCTGCGCGAACTACGATTACGCCGCGCTGAAAAAGCGCCAGGCCAAACTGACCCGCATGATGACCCGCGCCGACCGCGTGCACATCCACGCCTCGGACACTGATCTGCGCTTCTCAATCAAGGGCCTGCCCGCGATCAGTTGCCACGGCACGATGAACATCCCCGACGGCGAAGTGTTCACCGCGCCGGTGCGCGACAGCATCGAGGGCTATCTCACGTACAACACGCCGAGCGTTTATATGGGCAAGGAATACGGCGGCGTGCGGCTGGAATTCGAAAAGGGCAAAATCGTCAAGGCGAGCTGTGCGAGCGGCGACGACAAAGCGCTCAACGCGATCTTCGACACCGACGAGGGCGCGCGGTACGTCGGCGAATTCGCCATCGGCACGAACACGGAAATCACCCAGCCGATGCGCAATATCCTCTTCGACGAAAAGATTTACGGCTCGTTCCATTTCACGCCGGGCATGTGCTACGACGAGTGCAACAACGGCAACAAGAGCGCCATCCATTGGGACCTGGTGAAGCTGCTGCACGGCGACGGCGAAATTGCCTTCGACGGCAAGCCGATCATGCGCGACGGCGTGTTCGTGCACAAAGATTTGCTCGACTTGAACCCGCCGAGAGAAGGAAAAAAGAAAAAGGAAAAAGGAAAAAAGTAACCGCGGGGCGACCACGCGATCTCCAGACCGGGCGCGCGATGGCAGGCCCGTTTTTTGTTATTTTTTCGTGAAAGGATGAGTTCTCTTGACAGGATCAACGGGATCAATTTCACCGGAACCTTGCCGTGCAAACGGCGGCGACGCTTCGTAAACCTCGCCGCCCAACACAACATAGCGCAGGTCGTTCATCGCCATGTGATACGGGATCGCCGACAGGTCGGGCGCCGCGAAGAGCGCCACGTCGGCGCGATAGCCGGGCAGCAGCGCGCCGAGGCGGTCGTGGGCGAGCAGCGAACGCGCCGCGTTGTACGTGACGCCGGTCAGCGCCTCCGCCGGCGACATCTTCAGTTGCGCGCAGGCCAGCGTCAGGACAAGTTGCAGATTCTCGGTGTAACTCGAGCCGGGGTTGAGATCCGTCGCCAGCGCCACGCGGACGCCGCCATCCAGCAGCCGCCGCGCCGGCGCATAGCCCGTTTGGCCGAGGAACAGCGTCGTCGCCGGCAGAAGCACGGCGGACACGCCGGCGCGCGCCAGGGCGGCGATGCCGGCGTCGTCGACCGCCATCAGATGATCGGCGCTGGTCGCGCTGAGTTCGGCCGCCAACCGGGCGCCGCCGCAGGGCGAGAACTCGTCGGCGTGCACGCGCAATCTCATCCCGAGGTCGGCCGCTTTCGTCAAGATCCGCCGGCCCTGCGTTGCCGTGAAGTAGCCGTCTTCGACGAAGACGTCGCAAAAATCGGCGAGTTTTTCGGCGGCGACGGCCGGCAGCATTTCATTGACGAGGAGATCCACGTAGCGGTCGACGGCGCCGGCGAACTCCGGCGGCACGGCGTGCGCGCCCAAAAAGGTCGCAAACACGGTTTGCCCGGTCGCCGCCGCCGCGCGGCGAATCGCGCGCAGCATCCGCAACTCGCCGGCGGTTTCCAGCGCATAGCCGCTTTTTGCTTCGACGCCCGTGACGCCGAGCGCCAGCATGCGCCGCAACCGCGTGGTCGCGCCCGCCGCGAGTTCATCTTCCTCCGCGCGCCGCGTGGCGTTGACCGTCGCGCGAATGCCGCCGCCGGCGCGGGCGATCTCGGCATAGGTTGCCCCGGCCGCACGCATGGCGAACTCGGCGTGCCGCGAGCCGGCCCAGCACGGATGCGTATGCGGGTCGATCAGGCCCGGCAGCGCGACCAACTCGGAGGCGTCGAGCCGCCGGTCGCCCGGCGCCGGCGCCGGCGCTTCGGTCGCTGGCCCGGCGAATACGATGCGGCGGTCGTCGATCACGAGCGCGCCATTCTCGACGACGCCGAGGTCGTCCCAGTTCACGCCGACGCCGTCTTTCGCCGCGACGCCGCGCATCGTCGCCATTTGCCGAATGGGGGAAATCAGCAGCCGCATGTCGCCTCCCGAGGTCGCCGGCCACGCTATCATCGCCGCCCGCGCCGCTCAAGTTGCGCCGGGGCGCCGGCTCGGGATAGGATTCGCCCATGTCCTACAGCCGCGCGAAAGCTTTGGGCGGGTTGCTGGTCCTGCTCCTGATCGGCCTCGCCGTTTATTATCCGGCGCTGCACCGCTCGTTCGTCTACGACGACATCCTCACCGTGCGCGACAACGACTTCATCGCGCGTCCGGGCAACTTGCTCCACTTGTGGGGCATGGAGTATCTGCGCGGCGCCGGCGAGCAATCGTACCGGCCCGTGCTGACCGGCAGCTACATCATCGACTGCGCGATCTGGGGCAAGGCGCCGTTCGGCTTCTCGCTGACCAATCTGTTGATCCACATCGCCGGAGCCTGGCTGCTCGGGCTGCTGTTGTGGTTGTGGTTTCCGCACCGCGGGCTGTTCGCCGGCGCGGCGGCGCTGCTGTACCTGCTGGCCGCCGCGATCTCCGAGACCGTCATTTCGCCGGGGCACCGCGAGCAGGTCTTGAGCGTGCTGCTGATGTTGGCCGGCGCGCACGCCTGGACGCAGGCCCGCGCGGGCCGCGCCTGGGTGCGCCCCGCGGCGCCGATTCTTTTTTTCGTGGCGTGCATGACGCTGGAATGGAGCGTCCTGGCGCCCTTCGCGCTCCTCGCGTGGGCCTGGGCGTCGGGCGACGACCGGCGCCAGGCGCTGCGGGCGACGTGGCCCGAACTCGCCGCCGTCGGCCTTTTCCTGGCCTTGTACGCGTTCGCGTTGCCGCGCGAGGACGTCGACGTCAAATGGATCGGCGGCGGGCATCTCGGCGGCCTCTGGAATTTCGGCCCGCTCGTCGCGCGCTACGTGCGTATCGCCCTGCTGCCGTTGAATTTGCGGCCGTACTATACGTTCCAACCGACGCCGGTTCGGTGGGCCGCGGTCGCCAACGTCGCGTTGTGGGCCGTCGTACTGGCGGCGGGCTGGGCGCTTTACAAGCGGCGCGCCTGGGGCCTGGGCCCGCTGCTGTTCGTCGCCGCGCTGTTGCCGATGGGACACGTCACGGGGCCGTTTTGGATTCCGCTGGCCGAGCGCTATCTGGCGTTGCCGCTGCTCGGCGGGATCCCGCTGCTGGCCGCGGCGCTGACCGCGAACAAGCGGCGGTTGGCGATCGCGCCGGCCGTCGTCATCTTTTTCGCCTGGGCCGCGCTCGCCCGCGGGCACGCCATGGATTGGCGCGACGGGATCTACTTATGGGGCAAGGCGGTCGCGCTCGAGCCCGACGATCCGGTGAGCTGGACCAACTACGCGGCCAGCCTCGCCGCGCACGGCGAACGCGAGCCGGCCATCGAAGCCCACCGGCGGGCATGGGCCGCGGCGACCCGCGCCGGCGAGGAGAATGCGCAGCAGCCGATGAACGTCGCGCAGGCGCTGGCCGCCGCCGGGCGTCCGGCCGAGGCCTGCGACCTGCTGGCCGAACAGGCGCCGCGCTTCCGCCTCGAGCGCGAGTGGCTGCTGGACCTCGGCCGCCTGTGCGCCGGCCGCCGGCAAAAAATGGCCGTCGACGCGCTGGCGCAGGTGGTGTCGCGGAACCTGAACGACGGCGAGGCCTGGGCCGATTTTTGCGCCGTCGATCCGTCGCGCGCCCAATCCTGCGTGCGCGAAGCGTTGCAGCACTGCCCGGACGACGGCCGGCTGTGGCTGCACGTCGCGGCGATCAACGAGGCGCTCGGCGATGCCGCCAAGGCGGCGCAGGCCGTCGGCGTCGCCCTGCGGAGCCCGCAAGGCGAATCGCTGCGCGATCCGGCGCTGGCGTTGCTGCAGCGGCTGAAAGCGCGCGAACGCGGGGCCGCGCCTTGACAATGGCGGCCGCGGCAACTATGTTCGGTCGGATATATATTGGTTTTGCAATATGAAAGAAAATTTCAGCGATCAGGCGAAAACGTTGCGGCTGCTGGGCAACCCGACGCGCCTGCGCATCGTCCGCGAATTGGCGGCCGGCAGTTGCTGCGTCAAAACACTATGCGAGAACTTGCAGTTGCCGCAGGCGACGGTCAGCCAGCACCTGGCGCGGCTGCGGCGCAGCGAGATCGTGGCGGCGGCGCGGCAGGGCGCGCAAGTTTGTTATTCGTTGACGGATCCGCGCGCGGCGCGCATTCTGGCCGCGCTTCACATCTCCGGGAACGGCAGGAGGAAAAATGAACGAAGTTAATGACGGCAATTTCGAGACTGAGATTTTGAAGAGCGAGATTCCGGCGCTGGTGGATTTTTGGGCGCCCTGGTGCGGGCCGTGCAAACTGATCGCGCCGGTGATCGAGCAGCTCGCGACGCAGTACGCCGGCAAGGTGAAGATCGTCAAAATGAACGTGGACGAGGCCCCGGCGACGCCGGCGAAATACAACGTCCGCGGCATTCCGACGGTCATCATGTTCAAGAACGGCGAGGAAGCGGACAAGATCGTCGGCGCCGTGACGCGCGCCAAATTCGAGGAAATGATCAACAAGCACTTGTAGGCCGCGCCCGCCGGCCGGCTACGACTGCCGTTCCACGAACGCCGCTAGCCACTGGTGCAGCGGCAGCACCGCCTTGTAGTGGCGAATGCAAAAATCGAGCAGTTTGGCCGAATAGAACTCGGGCGGGATCTTGCCGCCCCACCCCGCGTACATCCCCGCGTACAGCAACAACGCCGCGTTCGGGTGCTGCGGATCGAAGCCGCGGGGCACGCGTTTGTAATGCTGCCCGCCGACCTCGTATCCCTTTTTTTCGAGCGCGCGCACCGCGTCCGCGAGCGCCGCCCCGTGCACCGGATGCACTACGTCCTGCCGAAAAGCCGGCAGCAGTTCGTCCGGAAAATGGTACATCCCGACGCCCAAATAAATCTCCGGCGGCTCGAGATGGAAATAGAATCCGGAGTTTTCCATCCGCGCCCGCGGACCTTCCCACAACCACAGCCCGAGGTGCGTCTTGTACGGCGACTTGTCGGTGGTGAAACGCGCGTCGCGGTTGATGCGGAACAGCGACCGGTTGGCGCGCGGGTCGGCGATCACGCCCGGCGCCAATTTTTGCAAACGCTCGCCGAGTGCGAGCACAAACGCCCGCGTCGGCGCCAGCACGTCCGCTTCGTATTCCGTCCGATGCGCCTCGAACCAGCCCTTGTTGTTGTTCTTCGCGAGTTGCCGAAAGAACGTCGCGGCTTTTGGCGTGAATCCGCTGAACGTCGCCGTCTCGGTCATGCGTTTTTCTCCTTGCGCGCGTTATCAGGGCTTAAGTGTAAGTGCCGCGCGCCTCGCCGGCAAGCCGACCGGCAACCTATCTGAGTCGCTGGCTCAAGTTTTTTGACAGGATCATTCAACAGTGAACAGTGAGGACAGTCGTTCGCGATGATCCAACCCAACGCCAGAAGAGGGGTAAATAATCCCGTTGATCCTGTTGATCTTGTTGATCCTGTCAAAAAAAACAAACGAAAACCTGATCCCGTCGACCTGTCCACGTATTTTTGCGAAAATTGCCGGCGGCGTTTCAATTGATGTCGAAATCGCCTTGTTTGCCTTCGAGGAACGCGCGGACGAACGGATGCGCGGACGCGCGAATGTCGTCCGGCCCGCCTTCGAGCAAAATCCGACCCTTGAACAGCACGGCGATCTTGTCGGCGGTGCGCAGGGCGGCCTGCACGTCGTGGCTGATGATGAAATTGGTCAAATGGAAGCGGCGCTGCGTGTCGACGATCAGGCGGTTGATGTTGTCGGTCATCAGCGGGTCGAGGCCGCTGGTCGGTTCGTCGTAGAGGATGACGTCCGGGTTGCGGATGATCGCACGCGCCAGGCCGACCCGTTTGCGCATGCCGCCGGAAAGCTCCGACGGCATCTTTTCTTCGACGCGTTCGAGTCCGACGGCCGCCAGCGCGCGCTCGACCTGCTCGCGGATTTCCGCCGCCTTCAGCTTCGTGTGCTCGATCAGCGGAAAGGCGATGTTTTCGAAAACATTCAGCGAATCGAACAGCGCGCCGTCCTGAAATAGGACGCCAAAGCGCGAACGCACGCGGTTGATCGCCCGGTCGTCGAGCTGCGTGATGTCCTCGCCGTCGATCAGCACCTGGCCCCGATCGGGCTTGATCAGGCCGATGATGTGTTTGAGGGTGACGGACTTGCCGCTGCCGCTGCGCCCGAGCAGGCAGGTGATTTTTCCGTCGGGGATGTCCAAATCCAGGCCGTCGAGCACCTGCTGGGCGCCGAACGATTTCGCGACATCGACCAGCCGGATCATCGCCCCTCTCAGATGCAGCGTGCGAGCACGTCGACGACGTCCAGGATGTCCAATTTTTCGTCGGCCTTTTGGAACGTGCGCAGACACGTCGGGCAGGCGGTCACCAGCGCCTTCTTTTCGCCGTCGTAAACCTCGCGTAGCCGCTCGGTGGCGATCTCGCGCACCATCGGCGGGTTGGTCGTCGCCAGGCCGCCGCCGGCGCCGCAGCAATAGGCGTGGCGCTGGTTCCAACTGAATTCGGCCAGCGGCTCGCGGCAGACCTCGTTAAGCAGCTTGCGCGGCTGGTCGTAGACGCCGAGGTAGCGGCCCAGATAGCAGGGGTCGTGATAGATCAATTTGCGCGAAAACGGCCGGCGGATCGGCAGTTTGCCCTCTTCGAGCAGCGGGGCCAGGAATTCGGTGATGTGGTAGATCCGCTCGGTCAGTTGCACGCCGACCTCGGGCAGGCGCACCTTCAGCGACCATGCGCAACTCGGGCAGCCGGTGATGATGACCTTCGCCTTGGCGAGCGACACGGCCAGACGGTCGGCGTTTTGCTTGAATTCGGCCATGTAGCCCAGATCGTAGAGCGGCACGCCGCAGCAGGGGACATCGGCGGCATAGCAGGCGACGTAGTTGACGTCCATCGCTTCGAAGAGCCGGAACGTGTTCTTGATGGTCTGTGCGAAGTTGTACATGTTCGCGCAGCCGGGGAAGTACACGACCTGCGCTTCCGGGTTGAACGACGAGGAGGGCAGGATGGTCCGCAGCCGCGCCGCCAGATCGTCGCCGTAGGGGTTGCGCTGCTCTTTGAAGAAATTGAGAAACTCAACCGCTTCCTGCGGCTGAATCTTCTGCTTCGTCGCCTCGGTCCGGGCGGCGAGCATCACCGGCGGCACTTCGATCTCGTGGTCGCAATACTCCCGGCACAGCATGCAGGTCGTGCATTTGTACACGGCGTTGGCGACTTCGCGATCCCAGGCGACCGTGCCTTCGTTCACCATGTGCAGCAGCGTCTGACGGCCCCACGGGGTGTAGGTCTCGTTGCCGCTGGCGTTGCCGACGGGGCAGGAAAACCGGCACAGTTTCGGGCAGTAGGTGCAGTACTCGATTTCCTTGTGAAAATGCTTCAGCATGGTTTCTCCGGATCGACAGCGAAGGCGCCGGGATTGAGGATCTGGTTCGGATCCAGCCGTTTCTTGACGCCCAGCAAGATCTCGCGGGCGGGGTCCGCCGCCGTTTTCCCGCGGCCCTTCGCCGCGCCGTGGCTGCGGCTGACCACCGCGCCGGCGCCGCGCGCCGCGGCGAGCGCCGCGTTCCGCGTTTTTTCGACGAACGCCGCCGCATCGCCGTTGTCCGCTTTGCCGACCATCGTGAAGAGGAAACCGCAACCTTCAGGATACGCGTGCGGCACGTTCGCCAGCAGTTCGACGTCGCCCGGCGTCGCCTCGCGCACCGCGCGATGAACCGCCGCCGCGTCCCGCCAGACGGCCGCCGCCTCGAGGTGTTCGAGCACGCCGCCGGCTTCTTCGAACACCGGGCTCTGCCGATAAAACTCGGCGTAGCGGTGTTCGCACCAGACCCGCGCCGGCTCTTCGCCGTGGTCGCGCCCGCCGTTTTGCCGGCAGATTTCCAGCGCTTTGCGGCCGTAGAGGTCGACCTGCGTCGGCCGGCCGTCGAAGACCAGCGCCAGCAGGCAACCGCTGACGTTGACGCCCAGCGCCTTCAGGTTCGTCGCGACATCTGCTTCGTCGGCCAGGCGCAGGAACGACGGTTTCATCCCCGCGCGCAGGATCAAGCGCAACGCCGTCAGGCCTTCTTCGAGCGTCTTGAAGGCCAGGCCGCGGAAATAGCGCGCCTCGGGCAGCAGGTGAATGCGCATGTGGGCGCGCGTAATCACCCCCAGGGCGCCTTCGGAGCCGATGAACAGATGGTTGAAATCCGGGCCGGTCGCGCGGCGGGGGGCCGTGCGCGTGTGCAGCACGGCGCCGTCGGCGAGCACCACCTGCAGGCTCACGACCATGTCCTCGATCTTGCCGTATGTCGTCGCGGCCATGCCCGCCCCGCGCGTCGACAGCCAGCCGCCGAGGGTCGAACTGCCCAGCGAACCCGGGAAGTGGCCCAAGGTATAGCCCTGCCGGTTCAGGTCGTGTTCGAGGTGCGCGCCGATGATGCCCGGCTGGCAAACGCCGATGCAACTCAATTCCGAGATGCGCTCCAAGCGGTTCATGCGCTTCATATCGAGCACGACGCCGCCGCAATCCGGGGCCGCGTCGCCGTCCAGGCCCGTCCCGCCGCCAAACGGCGTCACGGGCATCCGCACTTCGTTGCAGAGGCGCAGGATGCGGCTGACTTCCTCGGTGCTCTCGGGCCAGACGACGAAGTCAGGCCGGCGGGCGACGTGGCCGTTGCGGGTTTCGAGGACGCTGGCCGTTTGCATGTCGCGGCTGTAGGCGACGCCTTCGAGTTCGCTGCGGCTGACGCGTTTGCCGCCCACGACGTCGCGCAGGCGGTTGAGCAACTCAACGTTGATGGCGCGCCGCGCCGCGGATTGGGTCGTCATGCCAGACCCATCTTTCCCGGATTGAGAATCCCGTTCGGGTCCATTTCCTTCTTGAACGCCTGAAACAACTGCATCGCGGCGCCGTGCTCGTCCGGCATGAACCGCGCCTTGGTGAAGCCGATGCCGTGATGGTGGCTGAGCGTCGCGCCGACGCGGTGGCAGGCGCCGACGGCGGCGTCCCAGACGGCGCGGTGGGCGGCCTCGGTTTTGTCGATGTTGGCGGCCGAGGTGATGAACGTGAAGTAGATCGAGCAGCCGTCGAGATAGGCGTGCGAAAAGTGCGCCATGATGAACGCCAACTCGCGCACGGAGTCGCGGACGGCGTGGTAGAGCTGCGCCACGCGGCGCCAGGTGCAGGCGAATTCGATCGTGTCGACGATCGCGCCGTGGTAAAACACCTTCGACTGCAAATACGAAACGTGATAGCGGTTTTTCCACCAGCGCATCGCCGGATCGGGGCCTTTGTCGCGGCCGCCGACCTTTTCGCAGATCAGCGTCGCCATGTCGGCTTCTTCGCGCGTCAGTTCCTCGTCGCCCTCGAAGGTGAGCACCAGCAGGCAGCCCTTGGCGAAGCGGTCGAGCGTGTTGATCAGGTCGGCCCGCTGGCCGAGGAACCGCCCGACGCGTTTGATCGCCGCCGGCAGCGCGCCGCCGGGCACGATGCTCGCCAGCAAATCGCCGAACTGCGAGAGCGGGATGAAATTCAGGATGCTTTCGCGGCTTTCGCCTTCCTTGCTGCTGTTGCCGACGATCGCCGTGTCCAGTTCGTCGTAAAGGCGCATGGCCGCCGGCCGCAGCTCGTGGCGCATCAGCAGCCGCATTGCCTCGACGCCGGTTTCGATGGTCGGAAACATGAACGACAGGAACCGGCGCGACTCCGGGTTCGGCCGGACGCGGCAGGTCGCCTCGGTGATGATGCCGAGCACGCCCTCCGAGCCGACGAGAATCTGGTTCCAGTCGGGGCCGGGCGGCCGGCGCGGGGCCGATGGCGTGCGCAGCAATTCGCCCGTGCCGAGCACCGCCTCCAGGCCCATGACCATGTCTTCGATCTTGCCGTATTTCGCCGAAAGCTGGCCGGCGGACCGCGCCGCCAGGTAGCCGCCGAGCGTCGAACTGTAGATCGAACTGGGAAAGTGCCCCATCGTATAGCCGCGGCGGTTGAGCTCCGACTCGAGCAACTGCCCGAGGATGCCCGCCCCGGCCGTGACCGTCAGCGATTCCTCGTCGAGGTCGACGATCTGTTTCATCCGCTTCATGTCGAGGATGATGCCGCCGCGCAACGGCGCCGCGCCGCCGCAGACGCCGCTGCCCGCGCCGTAGGGCACGATCGGCGTGCGCGTCTCGTTCGCGAGGCGGACGATCTGCACGACCGCCGCGACGTTCGCCGGCCAGACGATGACGTCCGGCAGCGGCCCGACGCGGCCCTCGTTGGCGGACAGATTCAAAATCGGCGCGTTGTCGTGGCTGTACGTCAGGCGGTCGAGATCCGACAGCGAAACGTTCGCCCCGCCGACGATGCCGCGCAGCCGCTCGCGCGTTTCCGTGGTGGCCTGGCTGGGAGAAAGGGTCATCTTCGTCTTTTCACGAAAAGTTAGGGTTTTCTCGCGCCGCCAATCGCGACACCTCAGGGTATTGCCGCGGTGCGTCGATCGTCAAGTGCTCCGGAGCGAACGCGGCGACGTCGTGCAGTCACACGAGACGAAGCCTGCGCCGGTCGGACGCATGCAGTTCGCGACCGAGCTGTTCAACGTTGGCGCGTCGCGCGGTGCGGCGATCAATGAGCGGTGAGGGCTGGACTCTCGCGCCAAGAAGTGGAACGGCGAGCACGGCGGCCGGCGATTCAGGGCGCCGCAGCCCGCTTGCCGCGCGGCGCGCATCCGGTTAAAACGGGGAACATCCCGCACTGAGTGGAGCCGCGATGTCGCTGGAAAGAATTCGCGAGAAGTTCGCGCATCTCGACCGCGAAGGTTTGTTGAAGCTCATCTCCACGTACGCCCACAACTGGCTGGCGCACGACGGCTGCTGGTTTCTCGCCTGCGAAGAGAAATACGGCCTGAACACGGCGATCGAAATCGACACGGCTTCCTGGCGGCGATTCACGGTCGCCGAAGCGAAGCGGATCGTGAAAGAATTTGCGATCCCGGCCGGCGGCGGGCTCGACGCGCTGGAAAAGGCGCTGGGCCTGCGCCTTTACGCGTGCGTCAACGAGCAGACGATTCGGCGCGAGGGCGATGCACTGTTTTATGAAATGAAGGATTGCCGGGTGCAGGAAGCGCGCCGCCGCAAAGGCCTGCCCGATTTTCCGTGCAAGCCGGTGGGCCTTGTCGAGTACGCGGGCTTCGCCGAGACGATCGACCCGCGCCTCGCAACCGAGTGCCTGCGCTGCCCGCCGGACGACTGCGCCGGCGGTTATTGCAGGTGGCGGTTCACCTTGAAAAACGCAGGAGAATTTAAATGAGAGCCACGGAAAGCCGTCGAACCCGCTTCATTGTCGGACGTTTGAATCGCGGCGACCATTTGCCGGATGCGCTGCTGGCGGTCGCCGAAAAATTCGGCGTGAAAGCCGGGCAAGTCCACGCGATCGGCGGCGTCACGAACCTCGCCGTCACCGAATACGACCTCGCAACGAACAAGTACCGCGGGCCGCTGCGCCGCGCCGGCATGACCGAGGTGCTCTCGCTCGCCGGCAATCTGTCGCTGCGCGAGGGCAAGCTGTTCGGCCACCTGCACATCAGCGGCTGCTGGCACGAAGACGCGGCGACCAAGGCGATCGCCGGGCACCTGGTCGAGGCCGAGGTGTTCGTCTGCGAATTTCACATCGTCGCGTACGACGACGTTGAACTTACCCGCGAGCTCGATCCGCAAACCGGGCTCGCGCTGTGGAACCTGCCGGACAAGGAGTAACCCATGTTCACCGAATTGCTGTCGCCCGCCGAATTGGCCTTCCAGGAAAAAGCGCGCCGTTTCGCCAAGGAAAAAGTCTCGACCGAATTGCTGATGAAAATGGACCGCGAGGAGGTGCGCTTCCCGCGCGAGTACGTCAAGGCACTGGGCGACGAGCATTTGCTCGGCTGCCGCTTCGAGCCGAAGTACGGCGGCCAGGGCCTGGGTTGGACGGCGGAGGTCGGCGCGCTGGAAGAGATCGGCGTGCTGGGCATGTCGCTCGGCTGCCTGTTCTCGATGCCGTCGATCGTCGGCGAGGCGATGCACGTTTTCGGCACGCCGGAACAAAAAGAAAAATACCTGCGGCCGCTGCTCAAGGGCGACATTTGCAGCGCCGAGGGCCTGACCGAACCGCGCGGCGGCTCCGACTTTTTCGGCGCCACGACCCGCGCGCGCAAGGACGGCGACAAATACATCCTCAACGGCCAGAAGCGCTTCGTGGTCGGCGCGGAAGGCGCGGACATTTTCCTGGTCTACGCCAAGACGGCGCCGGACGCGCACCCGCACAAATCGCTGTCGGCGTTCATCGTCGAGCGCGACAAGACCGTTGAGGTCGAGCACGTCTACGGTCTGATGGGCACGCGGGGCGGCGGCACCGGCCGCCTCGTCTTCCGCGACACCGTCGTGCCGGCGAAGAACCTGGTCGGGCCGGAAAACGCCGGCGGCGAGGTGTTCAACCGGATGATGATTCCGGAACGCATGACCAGCGCGGCCGGCGCGCTCGGCGGGGCCCGCGCGGCGCTGGAAGTGGCGTCGTATTACGCGACCAAGCGCAAGGCGTTCGGCCAGCCGATCGTCAAGTTCGAGGGCGTTTCGTTCCGCATCGCCGAGGCGGTTTCCAAGTTGGATGCGGCGCGCGCGCTGGTGTGGGCGGCGGCGAAACGGATCGACAGCGGCGCCGATTCGCGGCGGATCGTCTCCGAAGCGAAGAAATTCTCGACCGAAATGGCGTGGGAAGTCGTCAACCACTCGATGCAAATCATGGGCGGCATCGGCTACACCAACGTCTACCCGATCGAGCGGATGCTGCGCGACACGCGCCTGACGATGATCTGGACCGGCACCAGCGAAATCATGAGCCTGCTGATCCAGCACGAATATCTCAAGGAAATGGCCGCCGAACGCGGCATCAAGCGCGACAGCGAAGCCGACGCCGAAAACGCCAACGCGGAAGGCGAAAAGATCTTCGAGTAGATTCGGTCAGGCGAATCCACCGTCCGAGGAGTCGTCAATAATCAGTTGGAGGGCGCGCCTGCTCGCGCGGAGAGATTATTCCGGGCGGCGCGCCAGGAGCGGTGCATGCCGCTGTTGAAGTTCGCGTGAGTCATCGCGCTTCATAAACGGTCTCCGCGCCCTTAAGGAGCTTTCGCGACGAATCCAGTTTTCACTGCGTTCGATGGCGCGCCGGCTGACGAAATCCACTTTTCGCCCAAGAATGGCCGAAAGTTCGTCTTCCATGTCAACGTAATCGAACAGACTCCAGCCCGCGTCGGGCTGAAATGTCGCCAGGACGTCGACGTCGCTGCCGGGCCGGAAATCGTCGCGCAATACTGAGCCGGAGAGTTCCAGCGTGCGAATTGTTCAACGCCGGCAAAACTCTGCGACGCGTTCGTCCGGCCAGTCGATGTTACGCGGTTTCATGGCGAAATCCTCGCTGACAAGACGGCAAACTTGCGAGGCTTTTGCAAAAGGCCCCGCCGGGGCGAACTTACGTCTCCATCTCCGCGTGATATTCCTGCAGGCTGCGCACGTCGAGCGCGTTGTTCTTGATCGCCATGATGCCGCGGACGGCTGCCGAGGCGCCGGAAAGCGTGGTGATGTACGGTACATTGTGCGCGATGGCGAGACGGCCGATCTCGTATTCGTGGCTGCGCGATTCCTTTCCCAGCGGCGTGTTGATGACCATCGCAATGCGTCCGTCGCGGATCAGGCTGAGCGAGTTCGGTTCGCCGTAGCCGACCTTGAACACCATTTCCGCCGGCACGCCGCAGGCGATCAGCGCGCGCCCGGTGCCTTCGGTAGCGAAGATGCCGAACCCGAGTTCCAGCAGGTCGCGGGCGATCGGCACGATCTTCAGGCGGTCGAACTGATTGACGCTGATGAACACGGCGCCGCCGGTCGGCAGGCCGCCGCCGGCGGCGATCTGCGATTTGGCGAAGGCCGCGCCGAAGCTGCGCGAGATGCCCATTACTTCGCCGGTCGAGCGCATCTCCGGGCCTAGAAAGACGATGGCGTTGGCGAACTTGTTGAACGGCAGCACAGCTTCCTTGACCGAGATGTGCTTGGGCACGCGGCGTTCGGTCAGGCCGAGTTCCCGAATCGTCTTGCCCACCATCACCTTGGCGGCCATCTTCGCCAGCGGCACGCCGGTGGCCTTGGAAACAAACGGCACCGTGCGGCTGGCGCGCGGGTTGACTTCGAGCACGTAAACTTTTTGGTCCTTCATCGCGAATTGAATGTTGAGCAGGCCCTTCACTTTCAACTCGCGCGCCAGGATGAGCGTGTAGCTTTCGATGCGTTCGAGGTGCTCGGAGGTGATCATGTACGGCGGCAGCACGCAGGCGCTGTCGCCCGAATGGATGCCGGCCTCTTCGATGTGCTGCATGACGCCGCCGATGTAGAGGCTGCGGCCGTCGTAAATTGCATCCACGTCGAATTCGAACGCGTCTTCCAAAAACTTGTCGATGAGCACCGGATGGTCGGGCGACACTTCAACCGCTTTGCGCATGTATTCGGCCAGGCCGCGATCGTCGTAAACGATCTGCATCGCGCGTCCGCCGAGCACGTACGACGGCCGCACGAGCACCGGATAGCCGATTTCGGTCGCAACCGCGCGGGCTTCGGCGATCGAAAAGGCCGTGCCGTATTCCGGATGCGTGATGTCGAAGCGCTTGAGCAGCGCGCCGAAGCGGCGGCGGTCCTCGGCGAGGTCGATGCTGTCGGGCGACGTGCCCAAAATGCGCACGCCGGCGCGTTCGAGCGGCAGCGCGAGCTTGAGCGGCGTCTGCCCGCCGAACTGGACGACGACGCCGTAGGGCTTTTCGTTGTCGATGATGCGCATCACGTCTTCGAAGGTCAGCGGTTCGAAGAACAGCCGGTCGGTGATGTCGTAGTCGGTGCTGACCGTTTCCGGGTTGCAATTGATCATCTGCACTTCGTAGCCCTCTTCCTTGAGGGCGAAAACGCCGTGCACGCAGCAATAGTCGAATTCGATCCCCTGGCCGATGCGATTGGGCCCGCCGCCGAGAATGATGATCTTCTTCCGCTTGCTGGCGATTGCCTCGTTCTCGGTCTCGTACGCCGAATAATAGTACGGCGTTTCGGCGACGAATTCCGCCGCGCAGGTGTCGACCGTTTTGAATCCGGCTTCGAGCTTCATCGTCTTGCGCAGCCGGCGCACGGCGGCTTCGTCGGTCTTGCACAGATAGGCGAGTTGCCGGTCGCTGAAACCAAGCCGTTTCGCGTCGTGCAGTTCGTCGCGCGTGAACGACGACAGCTCGCGGCCTCGCAGTTCTTTTTCCGCGACGGCGATTTTGTCGATTTCGTGAATGAACCACGGATCGATCCCGGTGCGGCGCGCGAGTTCGCTCGGGCGCATGCCCAGTTGCAGGCCGTATTTGAGGTAGTGCAGCAGATCCCGGTGCGGGCGGGCGATTTTTTCGCGTACGATTTTCTTCGCCGCTTCGGGGTTGGGGCCGTACACGTCGAGCAGGTCTTTGCCGTCGGCGCCGAGGCCGTAGCGGTCGATTTCGAGGCTGCGAATCGCTTTTTGCAGCGCTTCGGGGAACGTGCGGCCGATCGACATCACCTCGCCGACCGATTTCATCTGCACGCCGAGCGTGCTCTCGACGCCCGGGAATTTTTCGAAATCCCACCGCGGTATCTTCACGACGATGTAATCGATCGACGGCTCGAAACAGGCCGGCGTTTTTTTCGTGATGTCGTTGGGGATTTCATCCAGCGTAAAGCCGACCGCCAGCATCGCAGCGATTTTCGCGATCGGAAAACCCGTCGCCTTCGAGGCCAGCGCCGACGAGCGCGAGACGCGCGGGTTCATTTCGATGACGACCATGCGGCCGTCCGCGGGGTTGACCGCGAATTGCACGTTCGAGCCGCCGGTTTCGACGCCGATTTCGGTCATCACTTTGCGCGCGGCGTCGCGCATGATCTGATATTCCTTGTCGGTCAGCGTTTGCGCCGGCGCGACGGTGACCGAATCGCCGGTGTGCACGCCCATCGGGTCGAGGTTTTCGATCGAGCAAACGACGACAAAATTGTCCTTCTTGTCGCGCATCACTTCGAGTTCGAATTCCTTCCAACCGATGACCGATTGCTCGACCAGCACTTCATGAACGGGCGACAACGCCAGGGCGTGTTCGATCTGGCTGCGGTAATCGCGCAGCCGAAACACCGTGCCGCCGCCCGCGCCGCCGAGGGTGAACGCCGGCCTTAAAATGACCGGAAAGTCGATCTCGCCGGCGAGCGCCATCGCGTCTTCGACGCTGCGGACGATCCGGCCCTTCGGGACTTCCAGGCCGACGCGCCGCATCGACGCCGCAAACTTCTCGCGGCTCTCCGCTTTTTCGATCGCCTCGAACCGCGCGCCGATCAGTTCGACGCCGTGGGCTTGCAGCACGCCACGACTGGCTAGCGTGTGGGCGAGGTTGAGGCTGGTCTGGCCGCCCATCGTCGGCAGCAGGGCGTCGGGCTTTTCGCGCGCGATGATCGCCTCGACGACCTCCGGGGTCAGCGGCTCGATGTATGTGCGGTCGGCCATTTCCGGGTCGGTCATGATCGTCGCCGGATTCGAATTGACCAGGACGATGCGGTAACCGAGGCTCTTCAGCACGCGGCAGGCCTGCACGCCGGAATAATCGAACTCGCAGGCTTGGCCGATGACGATAGGGCCGCTGCCCAAGATGAGGATGGACTCAATATCGGTCCGTTTCGGCACGCTGAACTCCTTCAGGCGGTTCCGGGTTTCGGGTTCCGGGTTTCGGGTTCCGGGTTCCGGGAAAGAAAATCAGAGATAGGGCGTTCGGTTCGCCAAATACCGTCACGGTCAAGACATAGATGCTCGCCCAAGTAATACGTCATGACGATTGTGGCTCGCGAAGCGCCTGAACCAACTTGGTTAACAATTGGCCGCACCGCTTCGTTAGATCCCACGCGGCGCGGGTCTGTTCGTCATTAAGATAGCCGAGGCGCACCGCGATCAACATGTGAGTTTCTGTCTCGGTCAACGAACCATTCGCGATGGACAGAAACCGCAGATATTCGGCGCGATGAAACCGGCCGTAACCTTCGGCAATGTTCGCCGGAATCGAAACCGCCGACCTCCGAATCTGGCTGGTGAGCCCGAACCGTTCATCGGCCGGCAGCGACTTCGTCAGTTGATAAATTTCCGTTACCAAGTCCATACTCACTTTCCACGCGTCTAATTCTCGGTAACTTGTGATCACGTCTTTCCTTCGCCAAACCCGTTACCCGGAACCCGGAACCCGAGACCCGGAACCCGGCCTCCCTCTACCGCCGATGCTTCTTCATCAGGCCAACGAACCGCTCAAACAAATACTTCGCATCATGCGGCCCCGGCGAAGCTTCCGGATGATACTGCACGGAGAAAACCGGCAGCTTCTTATGCGCCATGCCTTCGACGGTGCGATCGTTGAGATTGATGTGCGTGCAGACCATGTCGCCGCCCATCGAATCGATGTCCACCGCGAAACCGTGGTTCTGCGCGGTGATCTCGACTTTCTGCGTCGTCAGGTCCATCACCGGCTGGTTGCCGCCGTGATGGCCGTACTTGAGCTTGTACGTGCGGCCGCCCAGCGCCAGGCAGAGAATCTGGTGACCCAGACAAATGCCGAAGATCGGCGTCTTGCCGAGCAGCGTTTTCGTCGCCTCGATCGCGTAAGTCACCGCGGCCGGGTCGCCGGGGCCGTTGGACAAAAAGATCCCGTCGGGCCGGCGCGCCAGCACGTCGGCGGCCGGCGTCTGCGCGGGCACCACTTCGACGCGGCAGCCGTGGTCGATCAGGTTGCGCATGATGTTGTGTTTGATGCCGTAGTCGTAGGCGACCACGTAAAACGCGCCGACCTTTTCGTCGGCCTTGACGTAGCCCTGCTGCCGCGCCCAGGTGCTGTGCGCCCACCAGTACGGTTTGTCGGAGGTGACGTCCGGCACCAGATCGCGGCCGTCGAGCGTCGGCGCGGCGGCCGCCTTGGCGACCAGCGATTTCGGATGCAAATCCACCGACGAGATCACGCCCGTCTGCGCGCCGAAGTCGCGCAGGTGGCGCGTCAGGGCGCGCGTATCGACACCCTCGATGCCGACGACGCCGGTTTTGACGAAATAGTCGTGCAAGGTCATCTTGCTGCGCCAGTTGCTGGGATGCGGGCAGGCCTCTCGCACGACGAAGCCCTCGAGGTGAATGCGCTTGGCCTCGACGTCCTCGGGGTTGATGCCGTAATTGCCGATCAACGGATAGGTCATCGTGACGATCTGCCCGGCGTAGGACGGATCGGTGATGATCTCCTGGTAGCCCATCAGCGAGGTGTTGAACACGACCTCGCCGACCGACTCGCCCTTCGCGCCAAACGACCAGCCGGGGAAAACGCGGCCGTCGGCCAGCGCCAACAGAGCTTTGGTTTGTTCTTTCATTCGCCGTCCTTTAACAAGGGCTGTTCGCCGCCGGCGGATTCTTGCGCCGATAGGCCGTCAGAATCAAGTCGCGGAACAGCGGCGCCGGCGCCTCCAATTTCGAGGTCAGTTCCGGATGGAACTGGCAGGCCATGAAGTACGGATGGCTCGGCAATTCGAGGATCTGCTTGATCTCGCCGCTCTTGTTGTGACCGGAGAAGACCAGGCCGGCCTGCGTCAATTGCGGCACGTATTCCGGATTGACCTCGTACCGGTGCCGGAAGCGTTCGCGGGTCAGGCTGGCGGCGTAAATCTGCTGCGCCCGCGTGCCGGCGTCGATGTACACGTCATGGCCGCCCAGGCGCATCGTGCCGCCCTTGTTGATGACGTTGATCTGCTCGGGCAGGATGCACACGACCGGGTGCGTGATCTCCTTGCCTTCGTCCGCCGCCTCGGTCGTGTGGGCGCCCGCGAGCCCCAGAACATTGCGCGCGTATTCGACCACGGCGAGCTGCATGCCGTAGCACAGGCCGAGAAACGGGATGCCGTTTTCGCGGCAGTGCTGGATCACTTTGATCTTGCCCTCGATTCCGCGGGTGCCGAAGCCGCCCGGCACGATCACGGCGTCGACGCCCTTGAGCATCTCGGACGCGTCGCTGCCGTTGCGCTCCAAAGCGGTGGTGTCCAGCCACTCAATCCGTGCCCGGCCGTCGATATGGGCGGCGCTGTGGCGGATCGCCTCGATGACGCTCGCGTACGAGTCGTGCAGGTCGGTGTACTTGCCGCAGATCGCTACGCGCAGCAGCGGTCCTTCCGAACCGCAGAGGCGATCGACGAGGGTCCGCCATTCGGCGAGGTCGGGCGGCGAGTAAATGTTGAGCCGCTTGTGCAAGATTTCGGTGAGGCCCTCTTCTTCGAAGACCAGCGGGATGCGATACACGGTGTCCACGTCGACGCCCGAGATGACGGCGTTCTCGTCAATGTTGCAGAAGAGCGAAATCTTCTTCTTGATTTTCTCCGTCAGCCGGCGCGGGCTGCGGCCGATGATGATGTCCGGTTGGATGCCGCGCTCGTTGAGCAGCTTGACGGCCTGCTGCGTCGGCTTCGATTTGTGCTCCTCGACGCCCGCCGGGATGGGCACGTAGGTCAGCAGCACGATCACCGTGTTGTCGCGCCCCACCTCCAACCGCAATTGCCGCACGGCTTCGATGTACAGCTCGTTTTCCATGTCGCCGATCGTGCCGCCGATCTCGATCAGGCCGACGTCGGCCTCCATGCGGCCGGGGATCTCGTAGAACCTTTCCTTGATGCAATCGGCAACGTGCGGAATCAACTGCACCGTCTGGCCGAGGTAATCGCCGCGGCGCTCGCGCTCCATGATCGTTTTGTAGACCTTGCCCATCGTCAGGTTCCACAGGAAACGACACGTCACGCCGAGAAAGCGTTCGTAGTGGCCGAAGTCCATGTCCACTTCGCCGCCATCGTCGAGCACGAACACCTCGCCGTGCTCGATCGGATTCATCGTGCCCGGGTCGGTGTTGAGGTAGCCGTCGCATTTGATCGGCACGATGCGCAGCCGCGAGGCGAGCAGCTTGCCGATCGACGCCGCGGCGATGCCCTTGCCGAGGCCCGATAGAACGCCGCCGATCACAATGATGTACTTCGTGCGCTTGCGGCCCCACTCGATCGCTTCTTCCCATTCCCGATCGCGTTCCGGCATTTCATCGCCCAAAAGCACCTCGGATGTGATCTCGTGGCCGGCGAGAAAAACGTCGAGATCCTCCTGGGTTATCCGGTATTGGCCACGATTGCCTACCTTGATCGCCTTCAAATCTCCGGACTTTACCCATCGCCGTACAGTGCTGATGGAAATCTTCAAGCGATCCGCGATGTTCTCAAGCGTTAAGAACCGTTCTTGTTCTTTTGCAGGCATAGGGCCTCCAGTGCTGGTCAGGAGTGGTCATCTGGTCGGAACAGATTTATAAATCTTTTCTCTTGGCGGGTCAAGCCGGGCTACAATCGCCGTTTTCTAATAGCCAAGACCGTGTCGGAAAGTGATGCCGCGATCCGTCTGTTCCACCCATGGTTGCAAACAGGCCTGATCTTTGCGGATCAACGCGCTAAACGAGTTGCCCTGACCACGAAAAAGGGTATTCAAAATCCAGACGGCGATCCGCGCCAAGGCGCTCATCAATTTTTTTCCCAGCAGTTTGCCGAGCGGATGCTCCTTTAGGTAACTGTCGGCCAGACTCGCTGAAAAAAAGAATTCGGTCGCGAAATAAAGAGACGGAATGCGGGCGGGGTCCAGGGAGCGAATCGTCTTCTCGAATTCCCGCCGCGTCCAACGATAAACATAATTGGGAATCGGCGAATTATTTACGCCCCCGACGAGTTCCTGGTTGTCGACCACCGCGCAGATTTCGTAGTCGAGCGCCAAACCAAGCCTGGCGAAAAGCCGGATCGTCCAGGAGTCATGCGCCTCGAAGACCGCAACGCATTTCCTGGCCACGCGGTGCATTTCGCACAGCGCCAAATGCGGCTGCGAGCAATGGTGGAGACCGGCATGCACCATCACAATGTCGAAACTACTGTCCGCGAAGCCGAGATGATGAGCGTCCTGAACGACGAAATGCTTCAACGCGGCGTCGGCCTGCAAGGATGACAGCACGCAGTCCGCGAAACCCAGCGCTTCCATTACCTCTTGATCGAATTGGCCGCCGCACACAATCAACGTCCGGTCGCGCGGGGAAAGCCATCCCTTATCGATGAAGAATTTCAGCCGCCGATACATTACGCTGTCCGAAATCGCCGTCATTCTGCTGCGCTCCAACCCCTGCGGCCGACTCGCCGGCATCGTAGGCGAGGTGTCGATGCGGTCGCAACCCCTTATTCTGCGCCGTCTTCCGATTTCGCGACCGACTCGAGCCGCTGAAGAAGCGCCGTCGCGTCGCCGGCGGGGAACAGCTCGGCGTCGGCCGCCATTTCGGGAATGCCGCCAACCCGCGACGCGACCACCCGAAGACCCATGGCGCGCGCCATCCCGATCACCGACGGCGCATTTTCATGGCAAAGCGAGGGTACGATCAGGCAATCGGATTCGCGAAATTGCTGCCCCAATTCGTCGTGCGGCAGATGGCCGAGCAGCACAAAACGACGGTCGCCGTCGATCAGCCGCGCCAACGTCTCGCGTTGCGAGCCGGCGCCGGCGAGGCGCAGCACAAACGGCGGATCAGTTGTCGCCTTGAGCGCGTTGACCAAGAAGACGACGCCCTTGTGCATCTCGAATTGTCCGGCGTACAGCAGGCGCAAGGGTTCGCCGGCGCGTCGCGGAATCGAAGGCCCGGCGATCGCCGGCAAGGGGTTGGCCGCCGCCTCCCGCTGCGACCGCGGGAAAAAGCCGCGCGCCGCAAGTTGCTCCAGCAACCAGCGCGATCCGCACACGACGCGAGCCGGCGAGCCGACCAAGGCGCGGCAGACGGCCTGGTAGACGCGATGGAAATTGTCGTCGAGCCGCGCCTCGTCGCCGGCCATGAGCAGGCCGGAAGGCTGGAGAAAAATGATATCGTGCATACGATGCTCGCAGCGGATGCCGAGCGAACGAATCGCCAGCCACGTCAGCCAACCGACGCCCTTCACATTGTGCGTCAACGCCGCGTCGGGCTTCTCACGGCGCAGAACGGCGCGAATGGTGAAAAAAGCATGGAGATTGAACATGTCCAGCGCGTGCCAGACCGCCCGCACCCAAAACGGTTGGGTGAAAATGCGCGGATAATGCAAGATGTTCAGCGGGAAAAAGCGGAAAATCCGGACGCCGTCGCGTTCCTCGACCGCTGGCCGCAAGCTGCGCAGGCCGCGGAATGGCGCGGAAGTGATGACGAAAACTTCGTCGCCGCGGTCGCGGATTTCTCTTACGTTGGCCGCGGCGACGACCTCCGCGCCGCCGACCGCGTCCGGTTCGTACAGGCCCGTGATGACCGCCGCTTTCATGACGTATGCCTCTGCACGGGCGCCGTCGCCGAAAAACAAAGTACGAAAGGCCGGCGGCGCGCGGAACGCGTTGTCGCGCACATCGTCGATCACCATTCCGCCAGCGGGTTGTCGCGCCATTGCGCGACGAACTCGCGGCGCTTCATGAGGCGCGCCGCCTGCCACAGGCGCCGGAACCCGACCGCCTGCGCGGCAAGACGCGCCAGCGCGAACGAACGCTCGCCCGTCAAACGGGCCAATTCCGCGAGACAGCGGAGCCCAACATCGTCGCGGCGCGCGCCAAACGCGACGTTCGCCTCGGAAACCCGGCGACGGAAAAGTTCGGTCGTCAGTCGCTCGGCGTCAAAATGATCGCCAAACGCCTGCCGCTCGCCCTCGATCGTTTCGCGCAACTCGTCCGCCCACCGCGATTCCGCTTTTTCCTCGGCGGGCAAAGTCGCCCACCAGGCGCGGCGAATGCCGCGGTGGGCGTCGACTTGTTCTTGTCGATGGGTCGTGGTGATCGCCTGCGCGTGCACGCGGTAGCGCAGCAAGACCTCGGGCAAGTTGGCGAATCGCGTCCGAGCCGCGAGGCGCGTCCACAGGTCGTAGTCCTGCGCGTAACGAAATTCGGCGGCGTAACCGCCCGCGTTCCTCGCGAGGTCTCGGCGGAACATCGCGACGGGATGGGGAAGCGGCGAACCCAGGCGCAGCATCCGCCGGATTTCGCCGTCGCGACACGGGAACCAGCGTCGCCCCGCAGGTTGGTTGTCCTCGGCGATCAATTCGCACTGGGCGCCGACCACGCCGATGTCGCGATCGCCGTGCAGCAGTTCAACCTGCCGTTCGAGCCGCTCCGGGGCATACAGGTCGTCAGCGTCGGCGCGGGCCACGAATTCCCCGCGCGACCAGGCGAGCAGACGCCGCAACGCCTCGGTGGCGCCGGTTCGCGATTGAGTGCGAACTTGGATTCGCCGATCGCCAAACGACCGCGCGATATTGGGCGAATCGTCGGTCGAGCCGTCATCAAGAATGAGCAGTTCGAAATCGTCGAACGTTTGCGCCAGGAGGCAGCGGATGGTTTTCTCCAGATGCCGGCCGCCGTTGAACACCGGCAGAATGATCGAGATTCGCGGCGTCCGTTCCGTCGCCCCGCCCGCGTCGCGCGTCATGCCGAAATCTCCGGATAGGCGATCCGCCACAACGCCAGGCAGAGGAGTTGCCACACGCGATAGTTGTCGGTCCAGTTTCGTCCGGCGCCGCGGCGGTGAACGGCGCGCACTTGCTCCATGTCAAGCAGGCCGTGCAGGGGCGAATCGCCCGCCAACAGGAGTTCGCCGGTCAGGCGTTTCACCGTTGGATCGGCAAGCCAGACGGCGACCGGCGCGCCCAAGCCCTTTTTTTCCGTGCGGGAGCGAACCTCGGGCGCCAGCCAATCGCCGACTGCTTTCTTGAACAATCCTTTCAATTGCCCGTCCGGCAGGCGAACGGCCGACGGCATCGACAGCGCCAATTCCACCAATTCGTGATCGAGCAGCGGGCTCCGCAGTTCCAAACCGCACGCCATCGCCGCGATGTCCACTTTCACGAGCAGATCGTCCGGCAGATAGGCGCCCAGGTCGTAGGCGGCGCACCAATCGCCGTCGTCGAAACCGGCGCCGAGGCGATCGTACCGACCGAGCAACAGTCGTTCGTGCGGCGTTGGGTCATTGGGGCCCAGACCCCAGCCCAGCAGCCGCTTGCGCAAGCCGGCCCCGCAATATGGTTGCCCGAAGATCGCCAGGTAGCGATTGGAAAAATCCACCGAGGGTCGACGTTCCTCGAATCGACGAAGCCGGCGAAACAGCGGCCAACGGCTCGCGCGCGCCGAGGCGCGCGCGAGCCGCCGCCGGAGGTCAAACGTCGTGTTCGCGGCCGGCTGCATCAGGGCCCGCGCGTCGAGATAGCGGCCGTAGCCGCCGAAAATCTCGTCGCCGCCGTCGCCGCCGAGCACGACTTTCACGTGACGCGACGCCTCGCGGCAGAGATCGAGCATCGGCACAGCAGCGGAATCGGCGAACGGTTCGTCGTAGATGCGCTGGAGCCGCGCCAGCGTCTCTTCCAGTTTCCAACCCGAATGCAATTCCGTGTGGTTGGCGCCGACGTGATTGGCCATCGCCCGCGCAAACGGCGTTTCGTCGTCGCGCTGCCCGAAGCCGATCGAAAACGTGCGCAATGGCGCGGACCCATGCCGCGCGGCCGCCGCGGCGACGGTCGAACTATCCCAGCCGCCGCTGAGAAACACGCCGAGCGGCACGTCCGCTTCCAACTGGCGACTGACCGCGCGGTCCGTCGCGGCGCGCACGAGCTCGACCCATTGTTCCGGCGTGCGATCTTCGTGCGCGCCGAGCGGCGGCCGCCAATAAGCGGCCGTTCGGACGGCGCCGTTTTCCAGCAGCAGCGTGTGGCCGGGCGCCAGGCGCGCGATTTCGCGGACGGCTGTGCGTTCGCCGACCGTGTGCAGCACGGCGAGATACGAATCGATCGCCTCGCGGTCGACCGTAAACGCCGCGCCGCCGAGCGCGAGGATCGCTTTGATCTCCGACGCGAAAACGAGACGGCCGCCGCTCACACTGTAGAAGAGAGGCTTTTCGCCGAGGCGGTCGCGCGCGCAAAACAGACGGCGACGGTTCGCATCCCAGATGGCGAAGGCGAACATCCCGCGCAGGCGTCCGACCATGGCGGCGCCCTCGTCCTCGTACAGGTGAATCAGCGCCTCGGTGTCGCTGCGAGTCTTGAATTGATGTCCTTTGCCGGCCAGTCGCTCGCGGATTTCGCGATGATTGTAGATTTCGCCATTGAAGGTGACGACGACGGAGCCGTCCTCATTGGCCATCGGCTGCGCGCCGCCTTGCAGGTCGATGATGGAAAGCCGGCGGTGTCCCAACGTGGCGCCGGCGTCGGTCCATATGCCCTCGCCGTCGGGACCGCGATGCGCCAGCGCCGACAGCATCGGGCGCAGTTCCTCACCGCGCCGCGGCGCGCCGTCGAGCGACACGATGCCGCAAATCCCGCACATGATCTGCTTTCTCCGAACGCCGGGCGAACGCCGCCCGCCGTCCAAATTGCCTTACACCCGCAACCACGCGGTTGGCAACAAGTCGCCGGTTTGCGCGTCCCACCGCGGATCGTCAAACCAGCGCCGCGGCGCGACCACGATCTTGTCGGGATGACGGTTGAGCCACGCCGCCCACCAACTGAACGAACTGTTGGCGATGATCTGGCTTCGACAGCAACTCATCAGCGTCAGGTCCAGCCAACCGCGATCGGGGCCGTTGTGCTCGACATATTCGACGGGCGCTGCAACGCGCCAATTTTCACGGACCCAGGCAACGTCGTCGGAAAAGACGAAAAAATGCGGGTTGGCGACCCGCGACCCGATCGCGTCGAGAGCGCGCTGATAGTATTCCAACGGGCGGGCGCCATGCACGGCGGCGCTCGTCGGATGGGTGACATAGTCCCCGCGGCGAAAGTGCACGCCCACCGAATCCGTCGACCGCATCCGGGACGCAATTTCGTCGTTTTGCGCCGAGAACGGGGCCTGCAAACTAAATTCGTCGCGAATGAGACCGGCGATATCGAGGAAATATTTCTCGCTCTGCCAGTAGCCGACCAGGTAGGCGTCAGCCGGCGCTTGCATCACCGCCGGATCGAAGCCAAAGCCGCGCTCCCGCCAGATCCGGCGATCGGCGCGGCGGAAATACGGCAGCATGGCGCGCCACCGGCCTCCCGTGAAATCGCGCAACTCGTCATTGTCGATGAATTTCTCCTGGATTCGGAAGGGACTCAATTCGTATCGCCGCGGAACCGGCGATGGCTCGGCGTACCAGGACAAATCCAGCCGCAGTTCGGCCCGACGCGCGTGGGCTAGGCGCCGCGCGGCCGCGTATTGAAATAGTTGATTACCCAGGCCGCCCATTAGCCGGACGACGATCATTTTGTTTGTTCCGCCGAGACTGTTCGCGTCAACATCGTGAATCCCGTGGTATGGCCGCACTCTGCGCGCCCGCCGCGCGGCAATCAGCCGACCCGATAGTACCGGATTTCGCCGCCCTGCGACAAGTTTGTTCGCCGCGTGAACTTCTTCTTGACAGCGGCGACCGTTTTGTTCATTCTGTGAACATCAGGGTTTGGGCATGATTCAGAATGAAAATCTCGAACTGAAGATTCTCGAAGAAATCGAGCAGCGCGGCACGTTCACCCAGCGCGATCTGTCGCGGAAGTTGCGCATCGCGCTGGGTCTATCGAACGCGTACATCCGGCGGCTCGTGGAAAAAGGCTACGTGATGGTGACGACCATGCCGCGCCATCGCGTCTTCTACAACCTCACGCCCAAAGGCATCCTGGAGAAGAGCCGCCTGACGCTGCTGTACATGCGCGACTCGCTTCACTATTACCGCGATTTGCGCGAGCGGATCGGCAGGACGTTGCAGGCGCTCCACGAGCGAAACGCGCGCCGGGTGGTCATCCTCGGCACGGGCGAAATCGCGGAGATCGTCTACATCATGCTGCGCCAAACCGGCATGGAGCCAGTCGCGGTCGTCGAGATCGCCCCGAAAAAGGCCCATTTTCTGGGCCTGGAAGTCTTTGGCGTCGAACGTCTCCGAGGGGCCGATTTCGATGCACTGGTCGTGGCCGAAGACCCGTGGGAAAACCCCGCCGCGCTCGAAAAACTGATCGCCGATCGACGTTTGCCGGTCGAAAAGATGACGTTCTTCACCGGCGAGCCGGTCGTCGCGCCGCCGGCCGCGGCGGGAGACGCGCCATGAGCGCTGACGCTAATGCGCGACCGGACAGGGTCACCGTCATCCAGCCGCAAACCGGTTGGCTGCCGATCGATTTTGCCGAATTGTGGTCCCATCGCGGACTGCTCGGCTTTCTGGTCTTGCGCGACCTCAAGGTGAAATACAAGCAAACGGCGCTCGGCGTGGCGTGGGCGTTCCTGCAGCCGCTCGTCAAAATGGCGATCTTCACACTCTTCTTCGGCCGCTTGGCGAAAGTGCCGTCGGAGGGCGTGCCCTACGCCGTGTTCTCGTTTGCGGCGCTGCTGCCCTGGACATATTTCGATACGGCGCTCTCGTTTTCGAGCACGAGCCTCGTGGCCAACGCGCCGTTGCTGTCGAAGGTCTATCTGCCACGCCTGATGTTGCCGACCGCGGCGGCGATCGCGCCGCTGGCCGACTTCGCGATCAGCCTGCTGCTGCTCTTCGTCTTGCTGCCGCTGTATCACGTGCCGCTGACGTGGCGGCTCGTTTGGGCGCTGCCGTTCATCGCGTTGACCGCCGTCACGGCGCTAGGCTGCGGCCTGTGGTTGTCCGCCATCAACGTCAAGTACCGCGACGTGCAATACACCGTGCCGTTCCTGATGCAAATCTGGCTGTTCTTGACGCCCGTCGTTTATCCGTCGGGCCTGGTGCCGCCGGCCTACCGCGTGTTGTACGGCCTGAATCCGATGGTGGCGGCCGTCGAAGGCTTTCGCTGGGCGGCGCTGCCCGGCACGGCGTTTCCGTCGGCGCCGATGATGGCCGTTTCGCTCGTCGTCAGCCTGTCGCTGCTGATCGGCGGCGCGCATTTCTTCACGCGGCTGGAACGCGAATTCGCGGACGTGGTGTAATGAACGGCGACGTCGTCATCGCTGTTTCCGGCTTGTCCAAGCGGTACGTCTTGAACTCGGCCCGCGCGTCGTACGGCTCGATGCGCGATTCCTTCGGCGCGTTGCTCGGCCGGCTGGCGCGACCCGGCGAACGTCAGCCGGCGCCGGAGCCTTTTTGGGCGTTGAAGGACGTTTCGTTCGAAGTAAGACGCGGCGAGGTGCTGGGCGTGATCGGCCGCAACGGCGCCGGCAAGAGCACGCTGCTGAAAATTCTCTCGCGCATCACGCCGCCGACCGAGGGCCGCATCGAAATCCGTGGTCGTGTCGGCACCTTGCTCGAGGTGGGCACCGGTTTCCACCCCGAACTGAGCGGCCGCGAGAACATCTACATGAACGGCGCCATCCTGGGCATGACCCGCGCCGAGATCACCCGCAAATTCGATGAAATCGTCACGTTCGCCGAAATCGAACGATTTCTCGACACGCCCGTCAAACGCTATTCCAGCGGCATGTATGTGCGCCTGGCGTTCGCGGTGGCGGCGCATCTCGAGGCCGAGATTCTGCTTTCCGACGAGGTGCTTGCCGTCGGCGACCTCGAATTTCAAAAGAAGTGCATGGGGAAAATGAGCGCCGTCGCCAAGGCCGGACGAACGGTGCTGTTCGTCAGCCATAATATGGGCGTCGTCAGCCGCCTCTGTCCCAAGGCGATTCTGCTGCACGGAGGTCGGCTCGAGAAATACGGCGCGGTCGAAGATGTCGTCTGCGCGTATCTTGCCGCCACATCGTCGGCGAAAGAAGGCGAACGGACGTGGAGTGAAAACGACGCTCCCGGCGACGAGACCGTGCGACTTCGCGCCGTCCGCATCACGGATGAAGCCGGCGTCCCCGCCGGCGTTTTCGACATTCGCAAACCGGTGTTCGTCGAGATCGAGTACGAAGTGCGACGGCCGACGAATCATCTGCGGATGGCCTACCGCCTGGCCGGCGGCGACGGTACGTTGATCTTCACGGCGGCCGACACCAATAACCCGGAATGGAATGGCAAGCTGCGCGCCCCGGGCATGTACGTGAGTCGTTGCGCCATCCCCGCAAATTTTCTCAACGAAGGCGAGTACGGCCTCCAATCGGTCGCCGCGGACTTCCCTTTTCAAAAAATTGCGTTTTTCGAAGAAAACGTGATGCGGTTTCATGTCGCGCAAACGGGTGGCCTGAGCGGGCAATACCCGGAAAAATGGCCCGGTGTGATTTGTCCGTCGTTGCCGTGGACGGTTCGCCGCGCGCCCGATGGCGAGCGGGATCGAACCCAAGAGGGAAGCGCATGAACGAACCCTGGATCGACGCGGCGCCCAAACGGCTCGGGGACTCGCCGTTGCTGCCGGCGCTGGCGCACGATTATCCGCTGGCGCCCTCGATCGTCCTGGTGCGAACCGCCGAAGCGGAGCTGCTGCGTGCGGCCCCGATCGTTCCGCCCGTTCTCGACCTCTGCTGCGGCGATGGGTTGTTCGCTTCCCTGATCCGCCCAGCCGGTTTCGACGCCGGCTGCGATCTTTCCGAGTATTCCCTGGACCTCGCCGCCAAGCGCGGCATTCACCGGTCGCTGGCGCACGCGGACGTTTCCCAACGTCTCCCTTACAGCGATGGAACTTTCGCCACCATCGTCAGCAACAGTTCGCTGGAGCACGTCCAGGACGTCGACGCCGCCTTGGCCGAGGCGGCGCGGGTCCTGCAGCACGGCGGGCGGCTCTATGTAACGTTCAACTCCAACTTCGCCTACGAATGGTGGCCGTGCGGAAGACGAGCGATGGCGCGGTACCTCTGGCATCAACCGGTCTATCATCACGACGACGTGGAAACGTGGACGGCGCGCGCGCAGACGGCCGGATTGCAGATGCGCGGCCACGTGTATTATCTCGGGCGGCGGGCGACGGAAGCGCTGATGTTTCTGGACTATCACTTCAGCCGCGTGTATCTCACCGAGGACAGGACCGTCGCGCGCTATCTCATCCAATTCATGCGGCGCCTGCCCGAGTCGCTGTGGGCCTGGCTCTGGCGAAAGTTGTTCGCCCGAATCCGGATTTTGCCGCCAGGACCCGGCGGCGGCGTTTTGCTCGTCATGGAGAAACCGTGACGCCGACGCGAATTCGCATCGTCCGCTTCCGCGCGCCGGCGATGGGGGCGTCACCGAGGGATTTGCAACATGCACGCTAGACCGCGGATCACAGCGTACTGTCTGGAGTGGCACGCGAGCCGCAGCCGCGCCTTTTATGACATGCTGGTCGAGCCGGTGTCGGAACACGTTGAGGTTGCGCTCGTCGCCTGGGACGGCCAATCGCCGCTCCCGCCCGCGGTCGGCGACGCCGGAACGCCCCTGGTCTTCTGCCAATTGCCGCCGCCCGCCTCCGTGTTCGAGCGCGCCGGCGCCCGCGTGGTGTGGCTGCCCATGTTCGATCAAGCAGACGGATACGGGACCGATTGGTGGAACGGTCTCGACAAGCGGCTGCGGGTCGTCTCGTTCAGCCGCGCCTTGACGCGGCGGGCGCAAGCCGTCGGCCTGAAGGTTTTGCCGCTGCAGCTTTTCAAGAATCCGCGAGACTTCGCGCCGGCGAACTGGTCGGAAGGCCTCGTCGGTTTTTACTGGAATCGTACGGGCCTCGCGAGTCCGCGCTTTCTGGAACGCTTTTGTGCAACGCTCCAGCTCAAGAAACTGCTGTTTCTGCCGACGCTCGATCCGCACATTCCGACTGGAGTCGCGTATTCTCTGCCGCCCAGGCTGGGCGGCGCCGTTGTGCAACAGGTCGGCGCGGATTGGGATCGCGCGGCGTTCCTCAAGTCCATTGAGAAGGCGAATGTTTTTCTGGCGCCTCGCGCGCGGGAAGGCGTCGGCATGCTCATGCTCGAGCTGATGGCGCGCGGTTGCGCCGTGTTTGCGTACGACGGTCCGACGATGAGCGAGTATGTGGCGCATGGGGAAAACGGCTACCTGTTTCCGCGCGCCGTCCCGCGCAACCCGGTCGTCAACTTGACGCGCAGGCTCGGGCACGCCGCCAAGCGGCGAATGGGCGTCCCGGCGCCTGCCTTCGGGCTCGACGATCGGCAAAACTGGCCGGCGTTGGCGGCCGTGAGCCCGCGTCGCATCGGCGATTGCGCGCGCCAGCGCAGCGAGGCTGGTTTCGCCGCCTGGGTTTTACGGCACGATGAATATGCTTCATTCTTGCTGGATTGGGGCGACGGGAATCGAGGGGCGCGCGAGACGCTCACGGAGGACCATCGAGAATCATGAGCAACGAACCGGCGCTCTCCGTCGTCCTCGGGGCCTACAATCGCAAGCCGTTTCTCAAGGCGACCATGGAGAGTTTGCGGCGCGAGATCGACGGCCTCGCCGCCGAGATGATCGTCGTCGATGGCGGCTCCACCGACGGGTCGCTGCGCTGGCTGGCCCGGCAGAAGGACATCCTGACCATCGTCCAACACAACCGGGGACTGTGGCGGGGCCGGCCGATCGCGCGGCGGTCGTGGGGCTATTTCATGAACCTGGCGTTCAAATGCGCCCAGGGAAAGTACATCTTGATGGTCAGCGACGATTGCCTGCTCGTTCCCGGCGCGGTCCGGGCCGGATTGCAACTATTCGAGGAGCGCTTGGCCAAAGGAGACCGGCTTGGCGCGGTGGCGTTTTACTGGCGGAATTGGCCGGAGCAGAAGGAGTATTGGGTCGGGCTGACATTCGAACGGATGTTCGTCAACCACGGTCTTTTCCTGCGCAGCGCCCTGTCGCATATCGGCTGGATCGACGAGGATTCCTTTTTCTTTTATCACGCCGACAGCGATCTGGCCCTGCGCCTGTGGGACGCGGGTTATCAGGTGATCGACTGTCCGGGGGCCTTCGTCGAGCATTTCACCCACGCGACCGTCGCCGTGCGAGAAACCAATCTGGAGCGGCAGCAGAAGGATTGGGGCGCTTACCTCGCGCGGTGGCGCCAAGTGTACAAAACGGAAGCAGACGGACGATGGCTGACGCGCGCGTACGACGACCCGGAGCGGACCTATCGGCGGTTTCCCCGCCTGCAGGTTGGCCGGAGCCGTCTGAACCAGGAAATCGCCCGCCTCGCCGGGTTCCTCGCGCGCGTGCGTTCTCGCCTGGCATAGCGCCATCGGGGCGCGGAGATGGTTGATGAGGATCTGACCGATGAAACAGCTTCTTTCCCAATGGAAACGCCGGCTCGCCGATTCCAGCTTCGCCGCCGTCGACCGCCTGCGGTTCCAATTTCTCTCCGACCGCGAGAAACAACTGGTTTACGACTTGCGTGCGGACGTCGCCCGCCTGGCCCCGTTGCCCGCTTCCGCAACGACTCCCGAATCTCAGTTTTGGGGACATTTTTCCGAGTTGATCGGAACGCATATCGCGAACGCAAACCCCGATCGGTTTTTGACGTGGCAGCCGATTATCAACACGATGTTCGTCTGGAATGAGAACTACATCGCGACTGAATACGCTTACTTGCAGAATCGTCCCGACTGGCTTTCCCGCTGGCGGCCGGCCATTCGCGAGAACCCATTCGGCAGGCCGCGACCCTATCCGGCCGATCCCACGACCAGTGAAAATTTGATTCACCATGCCCACCATTTGGCCGCTTTCGAGGAAATCATCGGCGTTCCGGTGGACGCCCTCGAATTCGTCTGCGAATTCGGCGGCGGCTACGGCAGCATGTGCCGGCTTTTTCATAATCTGAATTTCAAAGGCAAATACGTCATCTTCGACTTGCCGATTCTCTCGTGTTTGCAACGATATTATTTGAAGGCGATCGGGTTGCGCGCCGCGGCGGACGCCGCGTTCGGCGCGAGCGACGACATTGCCTGCATTCACGACGCAGCCGCATGGAACAGTGCGCTCACTCCGGCGGCCTCAAACGCAAAATCATTGTTCATCTCGACCTGGGCGATTAGCGAAACGCCGATCGATTACCGACCGACGGTTCTGAAAAATCTCGGCGCCTTCAACCAGTTTCTCTTTGCCTTCCAGGAAAAATTTCAGAGCGCCGACAATCTCGAATATTTTTCGGCGTTGATGAAATCGATGTCCGATGTGCAGTGGACGATGGTCCCCATTCGACACCTGCCGGGACACCGCTACCTGTTCGGGCGGCGATGACCCGACGAGGGGAATGGGCGGAAACGATGCCGACAGAGTGCGCACAAGACGGACCGCTCGTGAGCGTCGTCATTCCGACGTTCAATCGCGCCGACTTGCTGCGCCGGGCGCTCCGAAGCGTCGCGGCGCAAACCTACCGCAACCTGGAAGTCCTCGTCGCCGACGACGGTTCGACGGAAGACATCGCAGCCGTCGTCGCGCAGATCGGCGACGAACGCGTGCGCCATGTTCGCCTGCCGCACGCTGGCAGCGCCGGCGGCGCGCGCAATGGCGTGATGCCGCTCGTCCGCGGCGAATATTGCGCGTTTCTCGATTCCGACGACGAATGGGAACCGGAGAAAATCGCGCGGCAGACGGCGGTGCTGCGACAGAAGCCCGACGTGGTATTGGCGTGGACCAACGCCAAACTGGCGATTGGCGACGCGCCCAGCCACCGGCTGTATTTCAGCGCGCCGATTCGATTGCCCGACGATCCGATCCCGCTCCTGCTGAAACTCAATCCGGTGATCATTTCCATGTCGATCGGCAAAACCGAGACGCTACGCCGGGCCGGGCCGTTCAGCGAAACCTTGCGCGTGATGGCCGACTACGACATGTGGATGCGGGTGTTGAGCGCCGGCCGGGGATACTACGACCCCTGGCCCGGCGGAACCTACCACCGTTATCCCGGAAATTTGAGCGACGTCGACCTGCTCAGCGACGCCAAGGAGCGGCTGGCGGTCCTGAAGAATTTCGCACGTTGGACGAACAACGCCGGCCACCGGCGACCGGCCGAACGCTATATTCTCGCGGAGACGGCGCGGCTGCTCTTTCACGCGGTGCGCGGCCGCCGATGGGACGTGGCGCGAAAGGCGTTGTTCCAGACCGACGAGGACGCTTTAAATTGGTGACGATCGGCCGCCGCGCGTCGATTTGAGGCCTGATGCGGATTCTGCACACCGTCGAATTTTATCCTCCGTGCACCGGCGGCGCCCAAGAGGTCGTCCGCCAGATTTCCGAGCGGCTGGCGCGGCGCGGGCACGAGGTGACGGTCGCCACATCCACATCGCCCGACCGGAACGCGGGGGCTATCGACGGCGTGCGCATCGTCGAGTTCGCCGTGTCCGGCAACGCCGTGCGCGGTTTTCGCGGCGAGGTCGGCCGATATCAGGATTTCCTGCGGGACGGTTCGTTCGACGTGGTGTTGAACTACGCGGCGCAACAGTGGGCCACGGATTTGGCGTTTCCGATCCTCGAGCAGATCGCCGCCGCGAAAGTTCTGGTTCCGTGCGGGTTCTCGGGCTTGTACGAACCGCGGTACGCGCGTTACTTCGCCGCGATGCCGGATGCGCTGCGGCGCTACAATTTGCTGGTGTTTCACGCCAATTCCTACCGCGATGCCGATTTCGCCCGGCAACAGGGGATCGCGCACGTGCGCGTGATTCCCAATGGCGCCGCGCACGACGAATTCGCGCCCGTCGACGCCACATTTCGCGACCGCTACGGCATCGCGGCCGATGCGCCGCTGTTTCTCACCGTCGGCAACCACACCGGCGTCAAGGGCCACGCCGAAGTTCTCGCCGCGTTTCGTCAACTGTGCGTCGACAAAGCCGTGCTGCTGATTATCGGCAGCCGGTCGGGGCGCGACGGATGCTCGGGCGCGTGCCGGCGCACCGCGTGGCTGCGTAATCTTTTTTCCCGCGACGGCAAGAGAATCCTGCTGCTCGATCCGCCGCGGCCCGATGTGGTCGCCGCGTTTCACGCCGCGGACCTGTTCCTGTTCGCCTCCAACGTCGAATACTCGCCGCTCGTGCTGTTCGAGGCGATGGCGTCGCGGACGCCGTTTCTGTCTGCGCCGTGCGGCAATGCCGAAGAAATCGTCGCGTGGGGCGGCGGCGGCGTGATTTTGCCGGCGACGCGGCGGCGCGACGGCACGGTTCATGTGGCGGCCGAGACTCTGGCGCGTGCGGCCGAGCAGCTTTTTCACGATGCGGATCGTCGGCGCGCGTTGGCGGCGCAAGGCCACGCGGCCTGGCTTGGCCGTTTCACCTGGGAAAAACTCGCGCGGGATTACGAGGCGGCGTACGCTTCGCTGCTCGGTTGAGCCCGCCTGGCGCCGCGGTCATTTTTGGGGTCGCGCGCGTTCGCCAATGCACCACGCGATCGTCTTTTTCAAGCCTTCGTCGAAACCGGCGACGGCGCGAAAACCGAAGAAACGCTCGGCGCGCGAGACGTCGAGGCAGCGGCGCGGCTGGCCGTCCGGATAACGGTCGTCCCAATGAATTGCTCCCGGGAAACCGGTGAATTTGACGATTTTCTCCGCGAGGTCCTTGATCGTGATCTCGAAGCCCGCGCCGAGATTGACCGGCTCGGCGCCGTCGTAACGTTCGGCCGCGAGAACGATGCCCTCGGCCGCGTCCTCGACGTAAAGAAATTCGCGCGAAGCCCGGCCCGAGCCCCACACCGTGATGTGGTCGTCGCCCGCGTCTTTCGCGTCGAGGCATTTTTTGATCAGCGCCGGAATGACGTGCGACGAGGCGGGGTCGAAATTGTCGCGCGGGCCGTAGAGGTTCACTGGCAACAAATAGATTGCGTTGAAGCCGTACTCGGCGCGATATGCTTGCGCCTGCACGAGCAACATTTTCTTGGCGAGGCCGTAGGGCGCGTTGGTCTCTTCCGGATAGCCGTCCCACAGGTTCTCCTCGCGGAACGGCACCGGCGTGAATTTCGGATAGGCGCAGACCGTGCCCACGGCCACGAATTTCTTGACGCCGCGCCGTCGCGCAATCTCCATGACCTGCGCGCCCATCATCAGGTTCTTGTAGAAAAAATCGCCCGGATGCGCGCGATTGGCGCCGATGCCGCCGACCACCGCCGCCAAGTGGATCACGACCTCCGGGCGCGAGTCGTCGAACATCCGCTCGACGGCGCTCATCTCCACCAGGTCGTACTCGCGCGACGAGGGCGAGAAGACCGCGCGGCAGCCTTTCGCCTGCAGGTTGTCGGCGACGAACGAGCCGAGAAACCCTCGTCCGCCGGTGATGCAAACGCGTTTGTCGGGCCAATACTCGCTCATGGCTGAACGTCCGTCCTTTGACCGTAGTTTTTCGCCTGCTCAACGGTAACACAGCGCCGAAGGCGGCTGCAACTAATCGACCGGCGGCCATTGCCTCCGGCTCGCGGTCAGTTGACGAATCCGGAGCCGATGAGTTGATAGTGGAAGGCAGCCGCGATCCGCAGTTCTTTGTCGGGCCACTCCGCCGGAATCGGATTGAAATTCGCTTCGCGCACAGCTTTGACCGCGTATTCGTCCAGCAGCCGGTACCCGCTCGAATGGATAACCGTCGCTTCGCTGACCTCACCGCTCCGTTGAATGGTGAAGTGAAGCTGGACGACGCCCTGTTGGCCGCCGCGTTGCGCCTCCTGTGGGTACACCCACGCCAAATAAATCTTGTCGCGGATATGGGAGAAATAGCCCATATACCGCATCTCTTTGGTGGAGATCTGGATCGATTTGCCCGGATCGCCGACGTTCGGATTGTACGGGTTGACGCCGTCCTCGCCCCCGCCGCCGCCCGGCAGCGGCGCCATGCCGGTGCGCGAGAGCATCTGGTCGACGCTGCGATTCAATACGTCCTTCGACGGTGAACTCTTGCTCGGCGCAAGTTCCCCCTTGTCGGAAGGTTCGCCGACGCCCTCGCCAATGGCCGGCATCGGCGGCAGATGGCTGCCGCGGGCCGCGCCGGGTTCATGGCTCGACCCCGGGTTCGGCCCTTGCGCCGGTCCGTGCCGGCCGATTTCGCGCTGGCTTTCGTTGAGCGGCTTGTTTTCCAGATGCGTCGGATGGCCGCCCTCGTGATCCACGAAGCCCAGCGCGTCCGCTTTCTCGGGCGGTCTGCCGGTGGGCGGCAGGCGATTGAAGTTCATGCGATCCGGCTGGTTTTTCGCCATTTCGTCGAGGGTCTTCGCATCGAGGTTGGACAAGTCGAAGTCGACCGTTTTCGGTTTCGGCGGCACGGCGAATCCGAGGAAGCCCGAATAAAACAAAATGACGAGCGCGATATGGACCAGCACGGACAGAACGATTGCGACGCCGATGATCCAGCGATCGCGATAGTCCCGCAGTTGTTCGCGCCAGCCCGTAGGCATACTTCACCTCGCGAAAGGTCAAACTTTCTCGTGAATTCTATAAGACAAGATCGTGCGGTTCGCAACGGGGCATCGGATCATTGGACGCCGAGGGCCTCAACCGGGTTCAAGCAAATTTAACGAAAAACGCGCCCGGCGCAACTGCGTCGACGACAGCGCGCCGCCCGGCGCCCGCCTTCCGGCCGGAGCGCCCGCGGCGCCAAGTCGGCCTTGGTTTGTCAGGATCGTGGAACGGCGGCTTCAACCGCCGCAACCGCCGCCGCGGGAATTGCCGTTGCGGTGTGCGGCCGGCGCCGCATCGTCATCGGCCGCGTCGTCGTTGTCGTCGTTGTCGTCGTCATTATCGTCATTATCGTCATTATCGTCGTCGTCGTCGTTATCATCATCGTTGTCGTCGTCATTGTCGTCATCGTCGTCGTCGTCATTGTCGTCATCATCGTCGTCCAACGTATCGATCCCTTCCAGCCGGAAGGCGACCGCCGTTTCGGAAATGCCATAAACCGTGGAAATGTCGGCCCATTGGGCCGGAATCGCCGGCGACGCGCCGCCGCCCGGGTTCGCCACCATGCCATGATCGTAGTGCGAGGTCTCGGACACCCAAATGCCGACGACGCCGTCCGCCAGAGTCGTAACCGGATAGCAGGAAAGCCAATAATGACCTGGCGAGAAGACGGGGGGCGAGACTGGCATTGCCCAGAAATCCGCCTCGTAGACGCTATCGGACAACGTGACGCGCGGATCGGTCGGGGTCCACGATTCCGACCACAACGCCGGCGCCTCGTCGTAGATCGGCATGCCGCTCGGTTTCCCGCCCTCGTCGGGAAAGACAAAACAAGTGAGGGCCGAGGCGCTTTGAAGCCCCTGCCAACCGGCGCCGGGTTCGCCGCACCATTCGATCTGCTGCACGGTCCAGACATGGCCGGCGGGCACGACGAAGTCGTCCGCCGCGAACGTGTCCAGGGCGCTGTGGGCGGCGTCGAAAACCTGCCCGGCGTACGGTTTGTAATTGATCTGGCTGCCATCTTGCTCGATCAGGCTGGGGAAATACGGCGGCGCGGCCGGACTCGAGGCCGCCGAAGCGCGCGTCAACAAACCAACGCCTGCCCACCCGCCCGCGACTGCCACTATCGCGGCAATCGCGAGCGCCGCGAATCGTTCCTTCCGATCGGACACTTTTGCCGCTCCTTCCGCTGAAGCCACAATCCTTCGGGCCGCCCCTCTCGCCCAGCGGCCGCCCCATGGCGAACGTAATCACGGCGCGCCGCGCACGCTATCGGCCGGCCCCTGAGCCGGCGCGCTGGCGGCGAAGCGATCGGCGATGCGGCTACGTCGAGCCGGCGAGCGCGGGGCAGCCCCCGAACCGATAGATGCGGTAGCGGCCCACGCGCGCGGTCTCGCGGAAGCGCTCCGGGTGGCGGGCGATTAACCGGGTCAAAGCCTGGGCGTGGTCGTCGTCCTCGCCGGACCATACGCCGCGCCCGTCGATGGCGAATTTGACGCTGTCGCGACAAAAGAGTTCCAATTCCGATTCCTTGCCGGCCACCGCAAACGACAACGACCGGCGGCGGCTGAACAAGGCCAGCGCGCGCGCGCGGTAGAACACGAGCGTGTCGCGCGGGGCCGCGTTGGCGCTCGCCCACGCGAACAATTGCTGGGTGTCGGGCGTGTCGATGCCGTCGCGCACCGGGCCGTAGTTCGCCGTGGCGAAAAAGACGCCGTCGCTGACGATGGCCGCGACCGCCAGCAGGGCGACGGCGCGGGCCGGCGTCAGCGCCTTGAGCCGCACGGCCATCTCGTTGAGCCCCAGCAGCAAGTAAAACAAGTAGAGCGGCAGCAACGGCAGCAGCAGCCGCAGCCCTTGGAAGGAGGGCCAAAGCAAGACGATCGCCAGATAGCCGGCGAAGAAGGTCTCGAGAACCGACCGCTTGCGCCAGAGGCGGGCGGCGAAGCCGATCGCCGCCGCCAGCATCGTCGCGATGCTGAGCGCCTGCCCGATCCGATGCGGGAACCCGGCAAAAAGCACTTCTTTAATGAAGGGCGGATAATTGCGCAGGTTCTCGAAAATGCACTGCGGATAGTGGTGCAGCTGGTCGCCGTAGCCCGGGCCGCCGCTGAGCAGCGCCGATTCGGCGGCGTACAAACCGTACGCGACGACCGTCGCCGCCACGGCGAATAGCGAAATCCGGCGCAGGCGTAGGACGTCGGCCGCCAACAGGCTCAGCGGCAGGACGACGCCGATCGTCCGCGTCGCCACGGCGGCGAACATCAACAGACCGGCGGCGGCGCCGTAAAGCAGATCGCGCCGCCGCGATCCAACCGCGGCCTGGCCCGCGACCACCGCCGCCAAGGCAAGCCCCGTCCACAACAAGAATGGAATGTCGGACCGAATCGGATTCCCTTCGTCGAACCACACCGGGCTGAAGCCGAGCAGCGCGAGCCACGTCAGCCGCTGCCAGAGCGGCAACTCGTCCCGCGACAAGCGAAAAAACGCGGCCAAGGCGCCAATCAGCAGCAGATTGACGAAGATTTGCATCGCGCGAAAATTCAAGCCGAAAAGTGCGATCACCGGGGCGAGCAGCGCCGGGAATCCGGGCGGATACGCCGACGGCCCCATCTCCGGAAAACCCGGATTGTAAACGTAACCGGTGTCCGTGGTGGGCCGATGTTCGGCGAGCGCCCGGGCCTGCGCAATGTACTGCGCAAAGTCGTCGTCCCACGTCAAACCCGGCCGCAAACACAGCAAACGGAACGCAAAAGTAGCGCCAAGCGCGGCGAGAAAAATCGTCCGGCGATTCCGCGAAAGCAAACTTCCCTCCGGGTTGCAAGATCGAATACATAATAATCAGACGACGCCCGAGGGAAAGCGCCAAATGCCAAAATTTCCGCCGCTGGCCGCCGGAAAAAAAGACGAAAGCCAGTCCGTCGCCGCATGGTCGCGCACGGCAAAGCCTTCCTTGACTTTTGACCGGCGGCAACCTTATGATAACATCGGTTGGACGGTGGATGCACGGTCGTTCGCGGCGGGCGGCGTAGAAAGAGAAAGGAGTTTGAGATGAAGGCGCGAATCTCTCCCTCCATGGCGATGGCGATCGCCTCAATTGTGCTCTTGTTGGCGGTGTTCGGGTGCGGCAGCAAGTCGACGAGCAGTTCGGCGCCGCGTGTCGACGACGACACCTCGCCGACCGACGACGATACGTCTCCCGTCGACGACGACGACGGTTCGCCGGACGATGACGACAACGACGACACGACGCCGCCGCTCGACGACGACACGTCGCCCCCAGACGACGACGACACGGCCACCAACGACGACGACGACGACAACGACAACGACGACGACAACGACGACAACGACAACGACAACGACAACGACAACGACGACAACGACGACAACGACGACGACGATAACGATACTACGCCCGCGGATGACGACGACGACAACGACACCACGCCGACGGACGATGACGACGACACGGTCGTCGATCCGGGGTTTGTGCGGGTCGATCACGGCACGTTCACGATGGGCAGTCCGCTGGACGAGCCGGGACGGAATTCGGACGAGGTGCAGCACTCGGTGACGCTGACGCACGACTTTGAAACGCTCATTGTCCCGATCCAGCAGGGCGACTTCATCAGTCTCATGGGCTACAACCCGAGCTACTTCCAGTCTTGCGGCGATCACTGCCCCGTGGAGAACGTCACTTGGTTCGACGCCTTGGCGTACGCCAACGCCAGTTCCAGCGCCGGCAAGCTGACCCTGTGCTACGTGTTCGCGAATGTGCAGTGCCTCGATGGCTCATCCCAGGGCGCCAATTACATGGCTTGCATGAACGCGACACAGAAAGGCATTGCCTCGGCCGACGTCACCTTGAACGGGGTAACTTCGGTTTACGATTGCACGGGATATCGGTTGCCAACCGAGGCCGAGGCCGAGTACGCCGAACGCGCGGGCACGACGACGGCCTTCTATTCCGGTCCCATCACGTACACCACAGAATGCTCGCCCGTCGACCCCAACCTCGATCCGATCGGTTGGTACTGCGGGAACGACAACGTGCAGCCCGAGCCTGTCGGCACCAGAACCCCGAACTCGCTCGGCCTCTACGATATGAGCAGCGACGTTTGGCAATGGTGCTGGGACCAATACGGCGCCTACGCCGCGGGACAGGTGATCAATCCGGAGGGCCCGGCTACCGGCGCGCTGCAACGGTGGACCGGCCGCGGCTGTAGTTTCATCAACCCGGCCGAATACTGCCGGTCGGCGTTCCGCTTCAACTGGTCGCCGACCGAGCCGTACAACAGCCTCGGCTTCCGCCTCGTGAAGTCGCTGAACTAAGCCAATCCGTTCGCCAGCGAACAAAGGCGCCCCGCTCTTCGGGGCGCTTTTTTTGTGCGGCGTCGGGCGCAGGCGCGCGACGCGATTGGACAAAGTCGCGGTTTTTTGCGAAGCTGGCGCCGAACGATTTTTCGAAGGAGCGCATCATGGGCTTCGGTCGGCTGTGGGTTTTGGCGGTGGCGTTGGCGCTCGCGGTTGCCTTCTTGCCGGCTTGCGGCGGCAAAAGCAGCGACGACGATTCCACCGCGGACGACGACAACGATGCGTCGCCGCTCGACGACGACGACAATGATAACGACAACGACGATCTGTCGCCTGACGACGACGCCTCGCCCGTCGATGACGACTCCTCGCCCGTCGGCATTCTGGATTACGTCAACCCGTTCATCGGCTCGGGCGGCATCGGCTACCAGTACGCGGCGGCGTATCCGGGGGCCAAGTATCCGCACGGCATGATCACAATGAACCCGAACACGACCCGGAACGGCTTCAATTGGGATAAACAGGAATTTTGCGGCTACAATTGGGGAGATCCGCAAATCCGCGGTTTCGTCCACACCGAACTTTACGGCACGGGGGCGGCCGGCGAAGGCAGCCTGTTGATCATGCCGATGAAAAGCAAACCCAACGGCCTGATCGAGGAACCGACCTTCCGCAGCAGCTTCGACAAGAGCACCGAGACCGCGACGCCCGGCTACTACTCGGCCTACCTCGAAGACGCGCAGACGTTGGTTGAGTTGGCCGCCGCGCCGGCGAGCGGCATCGAACGCTTCACGTTCGCCGCGGGCGCATCGCCGTACATTATCGTTTGGCCGTCGTACTCCCAGGACTCCGGCTGGATCACCGATTCGGAAGTCGACATCGGCCCTGGTCAAACGATTTCGGGCTGGATCAATTACGGCGGCCCCATGAGGGGCCGTTCGACCCGCGGTTCCGCCTCCGGCTACACCGTTTACTATTACCTCGTTTTCTCGCAGCCCTTCACGGATACGGAAGTCTGGACGTACGGCGGAGAGGGAGAGCCGGGCACTTCGATGCACGCGGCGGACGCCGGCGCCTTCGTCGGCTTCGCCCCGAGCGCGGAACCGTTGGTCATGCAAGTCGGCATCAGTTCGCAGAGCGTGGCGCAAGCGCAGGCCAACCTCGCCGCGCAGATCCCGGTCGCCGATTTCGACACAGTGCACGCCGCGACCCGCGCCGCGTGGGAAAACGCCTTGAGCGAAATCGAAGTGGTCGGCGGCACGGACACGCTCCGGCGCGAGTTCTACACGGCGCTCTATCACCAGCACATGATGCCCACCGACTGGACCGAGGCCAACAACCAGTATTTCGGCTTCGACCGGCAGGCGCATGACGCGGGCGCGCGTCGCTATTACACCGACATGTCGCTGTGGGACATCTTCCGCACGCAGTTTCCGTTTTACGTGCTGCTCGAACCGGTGCGCGCCGCCGACATCGCGCAATCGCTGACCGACATGTACAACCAGGTCGGTTACCTGCCGCGCTGGCCGGCGGCGTGCTATGACACGGGCTCGATGATCGAAACGCCGACCGACATCATCTTCAGCGACGCGTACCTCAAAGGCGTGCAGAATTTCGATTACCAGACCGCCTATCAGGCCTGCTATGCGCACGCCACCGGAAATACGCCCGGCCCCGGCCGTGAATGCCTGACCCAGTACATGACGCTGCATTACCTGCCCGAGGACCAATGCGGCGCGGGCGTCAGCCACATCACCGAAGCGTGCCGCGAAGACGCCGCCCTCTCGCATTGGGCCGCTGCCATGGGCAACACGACCGACGCGGCGATGTTCCTGGCGCGCAGCACTTACTATCAGAACCACTTCGACGCTTCGACCGGCTTCTTGCGCGCCAAGGATTCGGACGGTTCGTGGGTCGCTCCGTTTCTGCCGGCGTACCCGTTCGACAACAACTACGTCGAGGGCGACGCCTGGCAATACACTTTCTGCGCCGAGCACGACGCCGACGGCCTGACGGCGCTGTTCGGCTCGCCAGCGGCGGCGGCCTCCAAGTTGGAGCAGGACTTCCAGGAATCCGTCGACAACCCGCCGGGATTAGTGCTGCCGTCCGGCTACTACTGGGCCGGCAACGAACCGGACATTTTCTACGCGTTCTTCTTCGATCTGATGGGCCGCCCCGATTTGACACAGAAATGGACGCGCTGGATCGTCGCCACGAAATACGGCGACGGACCCGCCGGCCTGCCGGGCAACGACGATGGGGGCACGATTTCGGCGTGGCTGCTTTGGGCCGCGATTGGCTTTTACCCGGTGAACGGGAGCGACGTCTACCTGCTCGGCAGCCCGCTCTTCGATCAGGTAACAATGCACCTGCCGGGCGGCGATCTGATCGTGATCGCGCACAACAACACCCCGGAAAACAAGTACGTCCAATCGGCCACGCTGAACGGCGCGCCGCTCACCGCCCCCCAGTTCACGCACGCGCAGATCGTCAACGGCGCGACGATCGAGATGGTAATGGGGCCGCAACCCGCGGCGGGGTCGTTTGCAAAATAACTTTGAGTTGGTCGACGCCGCGTCCGAAAGATCTGGTATCTAAAACGCTTTTTTCGAACGCTCAAGATTGGGGCTTGCTTTCTTCAAGAAATTGGCGTAGAGAGATTGCGTTGCGCTTCCGGCGAACCGCCGTTTTCGCCGGGCGAGCGACGTGGATTAACGTGTTTTGACAGGGGGAAGGAATGTTATTTGGACGCCGCAGGGAGCGACGAACGGGTCAAAAGCCGGCGAAGATGATGGCGTGCCCGGTCTGCAAAGGCGGCAGCGTCGTGCGCATGACGCCGACGGAAGCCACCACGTGGAACGAGCGCATCGGCGAGAAGAACGTCGCCGCCATCGAATCGGTGACGCGGCCGTGCTGGGCTTGCGATGGCCACGGCCAGATGCCGATCGAGCGACGCCGGGCTGAGATCGGTCACTTCGATCGCTGAAAAAAATTTCGCTTCCGCCAAGATAGTTCGCCGCCGCCGGATTAATGCGCAGGGTGTTTGCGCAAGAACTCGAGCATATACTCGTTGACCTGTTCGGGTTGCTCTTGTTGCACCCAGTGCGAGCAATCGGCGATCCGCCGCAATTCGAACGGGGCGTCGATCTCCTGCTCCAAGCCGTCGCAAAGTTCTGGGCCGAGGGCGCGGTCCTTCTCCGCCCAGATCACCTGCGTCGGAACCTTAATCTTCGGGAAACCTGCGGCTTCGTTCGACGTCGCCAGCCGGCGCAGCGAAGCGCGATAGTAGTTGATGGCGGCTGTCAACGCCCCCGGCGCCAGCATGGGTTCGCGAAAGCCGGCGATGACGTCGTCCGAAAACATTTCTTTCCGGAACGCCCACCCGCGAAACATTCGGTCGAATTGATTTTTCGCATCTCGCAAAATATGACGCTCCGGCAACCAGGGAAGCTGAAAATAAAACATGTACCACGAACGACGCAGTTGGCGGAGATTGCCGAACAAGTGGCGCCGGAAGATTTTCGGATGCGGGGCGTTGAGAATCGTCAGCGAGAGCAGGTCCTGGGGCCGCCGGGCCGCGTAGAACCAGGCGATCGCGCCTCCCCAGTCGTGGGCGATCAGATGCACCGGCCCGCCGCCGAGCGCCGCGATCAGTCCTTGCACATCGCCGGCAAGCCGATGCATGCGGTAATCGACAACCCGCGCCGGCCGGTCGGTGAGGTTGTAGCCGCGCAGGTCCGGGGCCGCCGCGCGAAAGCCGGCCGCCGCCAACGCCGGCAATTGATGCCGCCACGATCGCCAGTTTTCCGGAAAGCCGTGCAGCAACAACGCCACCGGTCCCGAACCCTGCGTCGCGACGTGAAACCGCAAACCGTTGGCGAAAAGAAACTCCTCGGTCAAGCCGGGCTGCGCATCCGACATGGCGTCCTCCCGACGTTGAAGGCGCGATGCTGTTTCTTCGAATGTAGCGATCGATGCGGACGCGGAACAGATGCGGCTAAAACTTCGCCCCGATGCAGGCCATCATGCCTTTGTGCGGCGTCGGAACGAGGCGGAGTATCGGCGCAACCTTATATTTCTGGATGACGTACTGCTCGTAGTCTTTTTCCGCCTGGCTTTTGGCGCCGGTGAAATAAATCCCCACGCCCACCAGCGGCAGGCCGCCGGCGACGCCGGCGACCAACAGAATGTCGCCGACTTTCTGGTTGTACAAACCGATCGCGGTCTGGAATAGACCCCCGATGAAACCGACGGCGACCATCACCGCGCCCGGGATAAACGTGGCCATCCCGATCGCCTTGCGCCGATTCCGTGCGGCCATCGCGAGGTTGTACATCCGCCACAGTTCCATGTCGTTGTCCATCGCCTGACGCGTTTCATCGTCGTATTGCCAAATAACCGGACCCTTGTGTTGGGCCAGCAACGTCCCCAGCGTGGCGCTGTCCACCGCGGGCGCGGCTCCGTCATCCGTCGTCGGCTCGGCGGCCGACGCCGACGCCGCAAAGCACAGCAAACAGCCCGCGAGCACCCAAAGAATGACGCTACGTAAACTCATCTTGCTCTCCCTATCCGGGGCCGCGGCCGCCGGCTTTACGCGATGGTGAAATTATACACGTTTTCGAAACGGTCGCCCGGCGATTCCATCGTCAGCCGGGCCGAGTACAGCCCCGGCCGCTCCGGCGATTCGTCGATCGACAGGCAATGCGCCGCCCGGCAATCGGGTTCGAGTCGTACGGCGGCCCGGTGCTCGCCGATGATGCCATTTTCGGCGTCAAGGATCGTCAGCGTCAGCGTCGCGACGCCGAGATCGTCGGGCGTGTCGTTGACCGCAAAGGCGTCGATGCGGATCGGTCGGCCGCCACGGGTCCGCCGGTCGGCGCTCAGCGTGAGGAACGCGTACACCGGGCGAAACGCGTCGCGCAAGGCGAAGTAGCTTCGCTTCGGGACTCGCCAGTAATCGAGCACAGACCATTGGATCGCGGGGTTCGGATCGGTGAACATGAACTGGACGACGCCGCCGTTGGGCGCGTATTTGGCGCGGCGGGCGCGGTCGATGTAGAAGCGATTCATCTCGCTCTGGTACGCTTGGCTCTTTTCAACGAGCGTCGCCAGATCGGGCTGCGCCGTCCCGACCCAGTGATCCATCAGTTCTTTTTGCAGGCTGTGCCGCGCGGTCAATCGGGGCCAGTCGATTTGGCGGATGTCTTCGGCCATGAATTTGGCGCAGCTAACCAGATTGGGGAAACTCTGCGCGCCGAATTCGGTGATGAACCGCAGGTTTTTCGGAAAGAGCCGGCAGACCTTGTCGAAGAGGAACATCGACTTGCCCTGCACGCGGTACCACCCGAAATAGAAGTGCGTGTCCGTGCCTTCCTGCCAGGGCGCCGCCGGTTCGCCGCTGCATTTGTTGACAAAACGCGACGAATCGACGGCCTCGGCCGCGCGCTTCAGGGCCGCATCGAGCACGACGCGATTCCAGTTCCAAACGAAAATCGTGAACATCGTCTTGGCGTTTTCGAGCGCGGTTTCGTCGGCCGTATCGACAAGATGGATCGGTTCGTTGTGGCACGTCCAGTAGGCGATCGACGGATGATTGAACAGCAGCAGGACCATCCCTTGCATCATCCGCTCGGCCGCGGGCAAGACCTCCCGGCGGTAGCTCCATTGCATCGGAAAATCCTGCGCCAGCAGCAGGCCGGCGCGATCCGCGGCGCGATACAGGGCCGGATGATCGACATGCGCATGAACGCGCAGGATGTTCATGTTGGCCTCGATTGCGAGGCGCACGTCGCGCTCGGCGTCGGCATCGGTCACGGTTGCAATCCGCGTGTCCGTCGGCGGTTGGTTGCTGCCGCGCAGGTACAGCCGGCGGCCGTTGAGCCGGCAGATCCAATCTTCAAAGCGGATCGTTCGCACGCCGACGAGATCCTCGAATGCGTCGCTGACCTTCTTGCCTTCCCGCAGCGTCGCCGTGAAGCGATAGAGGTTCGGCTGGCCGCGATCGTGCGTCCACCACAGCGCCGGCCGCACCAGGTGATGGGAAAAGGCGAGCTTGTTGCGCCCTTCGTCGAGTTCGACGTCGCGCGAAAATTCGTACGCCTCGCCCGTAAAGTTTTCGGGCGCCAGCGCGATCTCGCACCGCACGCGGCCGGCGCGGCGGGCGATGATCTCCAGCCGGACGGTGATCGAGGCGTCGTCGCCTTCGAGTTCGTCGGTCTGAAAAAGGCAGGCGTCGAGCTGAAACGCGCCGGTCGTGTGAATCTCCGGCGCGAGCCAGATGCCGCCGGGGTTGGTGGTCGGGTCCAGGCAGTCCCAGTGCGAGAACACGCCGGTGATCATGCGTTTGGCGTTGCGCTCTTTTTCATTGGGGCAATTGACCTCGATCGCCAACTCGTTCTCCGGCTCCAGCAGGTCGGTCACGTCGTAACGTTGCGGCGTGAAATAACCTTCGTGGTCGCCGAGTCGGCGGCCATTCAAGACGACGGTGGAATAATAGAATATCCCCGGAAAAACGAGATGGGTCCGTTCGCCCTTTTCCGGTTTGAACGAAAATCGCCGGCGGTAGTGAACGACGCCCGCGTGATCCCGCAGCGCCGGGTGCTGCTGCCAATGGCTGGGAATTTCCATCTCCAGCCAATTTTCCACGGCCTCGGGACGCACGTCGCCCGTGGCAACCGCCGCCAACTCCCACGTCCCCCCTAGTTCCGCGGCTTTCATGAGGCTCCTCGTCGGGCAATTGTTTTGGCGCGCCCAGGAGACTAAACAGGCCGCGGCCGGGTGTCAACGCCGCGCCGTCCCCGACACGCGGCGCGCGCTCCCGAAAGCAGCGAAAATCATTGACATTTGCCTCTCGTTCGTATTATAAACCCGGGCGGCGATCCGGGGGTGCGGGCGCCGAGAGGCAACGGTATGCGTTCGTGGTAAGTTGGCGCCGCAGGCGAATTCGAGGGAGTTGGCGACTCGATCGCCCCTCCACGAGGCAAACAGGTTTGAGTCACCGCTGGCCGATCGCCGCCCTTGTCGCGCTGCTGCTGTCTGCGCCGCTGGTTGCGTACGCCGGCTGCAAATGGGATCTGCCGTCGGAAGTTTTCGAATACTTCCACGAAACGTCCGCCAAGGCCGATTGCAACAACTACGAATACAAATTCGCCGATCTCAAGGGCGAAAAACCGTATGCCATCATTGTGTCCCAGTACGAACGCTCGTGCGACAACCGGTACTGCGACACCGAAATTTTCGAAAAACGCGGCTCGACCTGGGTCCATATCGCGACGGTCCCCGGCCGCGTCAAAGTTGTCGAGACGAAAACGAACGGCTACCACGACATCCTGACCCTGCTGCTAGGCCGGCTTTACCTCTATGTCTGGGATGGAACTACGTATCTCGACATGATCGGCCTCGCCGCGGCCAGCGAACAAATGCTGCTGCTGCAGGGCCCGAACGCTGCGACGCCTCAGCCGGTCCAGCCGGAACAATCGCCCACACCTAGACCGAACAAGAAATAGCCGCCCCGTCGCCCGCGCCGCCGTCAGCCCCCGCAACCGTGGTGGGCCGGCTTGCGGCCTCCGCTCGCATGCGGGGTCAAATCGTCATCGGCGCCGGCGGCGTCGCTATCGTCGTCATTGGCGTTGTTGTCGTCGTCATCGGGGACGTTGCCCGGGCCGCCGTAATAGAAATTAACGAGCCAGGCGGGATCGCCGGAGTTGTCGTTGATTGCGCCAATGTTCCAGAGGGTGGGGATCGTGGCGTCGCCGACCAGCCCGGTATCGTCATTCCAGTTCAGATTTGCGTCGCGATACTTGATCTGGCTCACGAACGCCGCGTACTGATAGCCCGCGTTTGGAAAACGTCCGCTGCCCATCTGCGTGCTGGTGTGGATCCCGCCGGTCTGATCGTCCACCAGTTCGCCGCCGAATTGCGGGCTGGAGGCTCCGTCGGCGAGTCCGACCGGGCTGAACAAGCTGTTCGGATAATAGCCGACCGCCTTCCCGCCGACGTACAGCCACCAGTCGCCGGTTCCCGCATCGCGCACCATGCCCAACGTGACGGCGTATTGCGTTCCGCCGAACGAACTGTAATTGGGCAAGGGGCCGCCGATGACGACGCTGCTGTCCTGCTGGACAAAAATGCCGCCGTCGAGATTGTAATACCCGGTGTTGTAACCATCTTGCGTCGAAAAAATGAAAAGGTTCGTGTTGTCGTTGCCGTAAATAAGATAACAGTGCTGCAATCCGGTTTCGGCGCTTTGCAGGTTGCTGCCGGCGCCGTTGACGGCCCACAATTGCACCAGGGTAAACTCGTTGTGCTCCTCCACGTACTGATGCCACAAATTGAAGGTCGCCTGCAGTCCCGTGTGCACGGTGTTGTAATCCGCGGCGACCGTGTATTGGTGCGGCGGACCGCTCGACTCCGGCGCCAGATCGTCAGGGCGCTTCTTGAATATGTCTTGCAACGTCCGGAAACGATAGTAGGTCTCCACCGGACGGATCAACTTCGGAAATGAGCCCGCCGGGCACTCCCGCACGGCGCCGTCTTCATCAAGCGAAGAATCCAAGCCCGAGTCGCGCACCGGAATCGGCCCGTTGCCGCCGCCGATTGCCGTGTCGGGGGCGGCTTCTGGCGGCGGCGGTAGGACGTTCGGATCCCCGCCGGCAACGACCAACGCGCGCTGGCTGTTGACGGCGACGCAAACAATCTGCTCGCCATCGCGCAATTTGAATCTGTGCACGGCCTCGCCGTCGGCGACGAACGCGCGGCGCCAAGCGTTGATTTTGATGAATTCCTCGACTGACTGTACGGCAAAATCGGGCATCGTTGCGCGGGCGGCCTCGTAACGTTGACGCCACTCGTCGCGGTCCGCCGTGGTCAAGGCGGCGGCGACATCGCCGGCGTAAAGGCCCTGCGCCCAGGCGGCGCTCGCCGCGGCGACGATGAAGATCGCGATGGCGCCCATGGCGCCGTTTCGCAACTGACGGCCGAACTTCGCCACGATGCCTCCGAACCACCGGAAAATAGTCATCGGCGTCCGGCCTAGCAACCGCAGCCCGTCCTGCCGTCGCTGCCACTGACGGAGCGCGGGTGGGGCGGCGAGACGTCGTCATCGGCCTGCGACGTGTCGTCATCGTCGTTGTCATCGTCATCGTCGGTCGTGTCGTTGTCGTCATCGTCATCGTCGTCGGTCGTGTCGTTGTCGTCATCGTCATCGTCATCGTCGTCGTCGGTCGTGTCGTTGTCGTTGTCGTTGTCGTTGTCGTCATCGTCATCGTCGTTGTCGTTGTCGTTGTCGTCGTGGTTGTCGTTTTCGTCGTCGTTGTCATCGTCGTCGTCGTTGTCATCGTCATTGTCGTTGTTGTCGTTGTCGTCGTCGTTATCGTCGTCGTCAACGCCGGGCACGCATTGGCCGCCTTGGCAGTGGTCGCCCGAGACGCAGGCGCTGCATTCGCCCCCGCCCGAGCCGCAGTTGTCATCGGCGTTGCCGCCCCAACATTGATTGCTGGCGCAGCAGCCGTTCGGGCAGGCCTGCGGATTGCAAACGCAGGCGCCGCTCAGGCACTCGGTCCCCGCGGCGCAAGTCACGCATGCCGCCCCGTTGGCGCCGCACGCGGCGACCGTGTCGCCTGCGACACACTGCGTGCCGCTGCAGCAGCCGGTTTGGCAGTCGGTGGAATCGCAATACCCAACACACTCCCCGCCGACGCAATGATTGCCCGCGCTGCAGGCGGTGCATGCGCCGCCGGCCGTGCCGCACGCGCTGTCGGCGTCGCCGGTGGCGCATTGATTGGTTTGGCAGCAGCCGCTCGGGCAGGCTTGCGGATCGCAAGTGCACTGGTTGTTGACGCATTCGGTTCCGGTGGCGCATGGCGCGCACGCCGCTCCCCCTGCGCCGCACGCGTCGTTCGCGGTTCCCCCGAGGCAGGTCGCGCCGCCGCAGCAGCCGTTCGAGCAGTCGGTCGAATCGCAATACGGCGTGCACTGATTCGCGGTGCAATGATTGCCGGCGACGCACGCGACGCACACGACGCCGCCCGTGCCGCACGCGCCGTCGACGTCGCCGGCCTGGCACTGGTTGTTGGCGCAGCAGCCGGCCGTGCACGAACCGGCATCGCAAACGCAAGCGCCGTTGACGCACTCCGTTCCCGCAGCGCACGTCGCGCAGGCTGCGCCGTCGACGCCGCACGCGCCGTTGTCGTTGCCCCCGAGGCATTGCGCACCGCTGCAGCAGCCGGTCTGGCAATCGGTGGAATCGCAATACGCGACGCATTGTCCATTCGTGCATTGCGTGCCCGCCGTGCAAGCGACGCACGACTCGCCGGAACCGCCGCACGCCGCTTCGGAGGCGCCGTCTTGGCAGGTGTCCGAGCCGTCGCAGCAGCCCGACGGACAGGTGAGCGGATCGCAGGCCGGCAGGCACGCGCCGGCTGCGCATTGCTGATATTGGTCGCACGCGACGCACGCCGCGCCGCCGGCGCCGCAGTAAGCGCTCGTGTTGCCGGTCATGCAGGACGTGCCGTTGCAGCAGCCGGAGGCGCAATCCTGGGCGTTGCAGTACGCGGCGCATTGGCCTCCCTGACAGTGCGTGCCGGCGCGGCAGGCGATGCAGGCTGCGCCCGACGCGCCGCAAGCGCCGTCGGCCGTTCCCGTCAAACATTCCGTGCCGCTGCAGCAGCCGGTTTGGCAATCGGTGGCGTCGCAATAGGCCACGCAGGCTTGGTTCAGGCACTTGTAGCCCGTCCCGCAAACGGCGCAGGCCGCCCCGCCCGTCCCGCACGCGTTGTTTGCGGTTCCCGCCTCGCACGCCGTGCCGCTGCAGCAGCCGGTCGCACAATCCTGGGAACTGCAGTACGGCGCGCATTGCTGGTTGACGCAAATCTGTCCGTTCGCGGCGCAATTCTGGCAGGTCTGGCCGCCGGCGCCGCACTGCGAATCGCCCGTTCCCGGCGAGCATTCGTTGCCGACCGTGCAGCAGCCAGTGGTGCAATAATCGATGCATTCTTCGCCGCCGCTGCACTCCCCGCCGACGCAGGTTTCGCCGTAGTCGAGGCAGTTCTCGCAGTAGCCGCCGCCCATGCCGCAGGCGGTGTCGGAATTCCCGGGCATGCACGTGCTGCCGCTGCAACAGCCGTAGCACGTGCCGCAGCTTCTCGTCCCGTCCGCGTCGTAGTCGAGCGCGCGGTCTGGCGCGGAGATTGCCGGCGCGGACGAGCGGCCGGCGCTTCGCTTCGCGGGCTCGCTAAAACAGGAAATCCATAGCGCGGGGAGCAACACGACAACGATCATCAGCCAGGATGCGGCGGGCGGACTTTTCTTCACGTCGTTCGACCTCTAGGTTCGAAGATAATCGTCATGTTGCCGGCGGCTTCCCCACGCTCTTCAGGGCGCGATTCAGATAGGCGAGTTTTTGCGCGTCGTCGGCGGCGTCAAATTGGCCTTTGCAAACGGGGCACATAAAACCGATGCGCCAACCTCTGAAATCGGAAAAAAACGTCGGCGCTTCCGGCTTGCCGGCGACGGGTTTGCCGGAGACCGGGCAAATGGAATTGGCGACCAACGCCGGCTTTGACTCGTCGCCGGCGGCGATCGACGACGTAATCGCCGACGCGCCAAAGAGAATAGCGCCGGCGACCAGCAGGCAGACAAACCGCGTGAACATTGCATCCCCTACCAGAACATGATGGCGAAGCCGCGCTCGGCCAAGCGAAAACCGACGCTGGCGTGGCCGATCCAATTGTTCGCCGCCGCGGCGATCAACGCAAGCCAGCAGCCGGAAAATACAATCAAGCATGAGAGAATTCGCTCGCGCCACGGCGCGGGACGCGCCGGCGCGAACGTCGGCGCCATGCCGAACGGGTAGATGACCGCGCTGGTCATCCAGACCTGCAACACCATCAACAAGGCGCCGTGCATCGGGCTTTGCGTGCTGGCGGCGAGCGAAAGCGTCCAAAGTGTGATCATGCAAGGCATCAGCCCCATCGCCATGCCGAGGAAAAACTTTTGGCGGTAGCCCGGCGTATTTTGCAAACGGTTGGCCAGCCCGCCTAACATGCGCCCCCACCAGGGATTCCCGGCGCCCTCGGCCAGTCGCGCGAGGCCCGACAGACGCAACGCGCCATAGGTGATGAGGAACGCGGCGACCAGCAAGCCGGTGATTTTGACGATCTGCGCGAGGACCGACTGCAGCGCCGCGCCGCCCAGGCCGGCCAATGCGCCCAGGACGGCGTACGTCAGCGAGCGGCCAAGCTGGTAGCACGTCACAAGCAGCGCCGAACCGAACAGGCGTTTTCGTCGCGGCGTGTTCGAGTTCAAACGTTCGCGAAGGCCGCCGCCGATGTCCAGGCCGACCACAATCGGGCCGCACATGCCGGAGCAATGCAAACTGATCCAGACGACGCCGACGCCGAGAAGCTGGGCGTATTGCGGATGCTCGCCGAGGGTGAAGACGTCATTCATATGTATTTAAGGAATGGCCCCTTGTGGCCGCATTCGTTGTCGGACGACGGATCTTTTGTCTTATTTTGACCACGACGCGATTGAAAAACAAGCGAGAAATCAAACACTATTGCCCGCCAGAGCGATTCCGCGCGAGGCCGGCAACCCGGAGGTGTTCGAGGCGTTTCTCCTATTAATCAGAACGCTTACAGATGACTGTAAGTAAAATATACACCGGTGTTGATTAAATAATCACTACGAAAATTCTCAATTATTACAGAATGTTACACTGATTATGGCGCAACTTGGCGCACCCGTACTAGTGAAAAAATTTACACATCGTCTTTCTGATGTGTAACTCACCAACAACAGTGAATGAATCGCCATTCACCGTAAGTTGTTGAAATATATGAATATACGGAGTTTATTTACGACGTGATTCGGCGGTGCCCGAGTTGGCACGCTTCTTGGAGAGTAGCTAGGTCGGCAGCTTGAAGGAGGGTACGAAGATGGTGGCAGTCTTGATGGCAATCACGGTGGCGGTGGCGGTTGTCGCCGGAATTTACAACGAACAGAAAGGGGGTTCGCCATGCCGTTCGCAATAATCATCGTAGGGTTCCTCGTGGCGGTTGCGGTTGACGCGCTGATCATTAAACAGCTGGCCGGTAAAAAAGCCAAGGTCCTCGCCAAGCAGGAAGCGATCGACCATTACATCGCGCCGAAGGTCGAAGAATCGCAGGACCTGCTGTTCCACCAGGGACACACCTGGGTGCGCGTCGTCCGGGCGGTGGTGGAAGTCGGCCTCGACGATTTCACGCGGCGTTTGGTCGGCCCGGTCACCAAGATCGACGTTCCGGAAGTGGGAACCAAACTGGTGAAGGGCAAGACGGCGTGGACGATCCATTTCGGCGATCGCACCCTGACGCAATTGGCGCCGATTACCGGTCGCGTGATCGAACGAAATCGCGAAGTGTTGGATTCACCAGCCAAGCTGGGGGGGTCCGTTTACAAAGATGCGTGGATCGTTAAGATTCTGCCCGAAGCGCTGGCCAACGAGGTGCCGGATCTCTACACCGCCTCGCGGTTCCTAAAGTGGATCGACATGCAAAAAGCGCGGCTCATCCAAGAGAGTTTTCCGGAACTGGGCATGGCCTATGGCGACGGCGCCACGTTGAAAGACGGCGCTGCGCAGGAAATCGCGCCGGAGAAATGGCAGCAGATCGCCAAGAAGCTTTTCGGCGCCAACTGAGCGAGACGAGGAGACACGACGATGCACGAATACTTCACCTTCGTAGATTTCGTTCGCGACTCGAAACTCATGGAATACGGCATGGCCTTTGTGTTCATCGGCCTGTTTGCCGTCTTTTACAAAATCCTGCAGCAGCCGGAAACGCACGCCGCGCCGGCCGTGTCCGTCGTCGGCAAAGCGGTCGAGCGCATTCGCGGCCTGCTGGCGCCGGAAGGCTTTGCTTATCACCTCGGCCACGCCTGGGCCAAAATCGAGAGTCCGAATCTCGCGGCGGTGGGGATCGACGATTTCGCGGCGAAATTGATCGGCGCGGTCGAAAAAGTCGCGCTGCCGGAAGTCGGCTCGCTCGTCCGGCAAGGCGAACGCGCCTGGACGTTGTACGCCGGCGGCAAGTCGATCGCCATGCTGTCGCCGGTCGACGGCAAAGTGACTGCGATCAATCCGGCGGCCGCCGCGGCCCTCGCCGACGATCCGTACGGCAAAGGCTGGCTGTTCAAGGTCGAGTCGCCGAAGCTGGGCGCGAATCTGAAGAGCCTGCTCACCGGCGCGCTGGCCAAAGCCTGGACGGAACAGGCGATGGAGGCGCTCTACTCGCGCGCCGGCGGCCAACTCGGCATGGTCGCGGCCGATGGCGGTTCGCCCGTCAGCGGCATGGCGAAGAACATCGACCCCGCGCACTGGGACGAAATCGCCAGGGATTTTTTCCTGACGAACGAATGACGCGCTCCTTGTAAAAAAGGCCGACGATTGCGGCGGGTGGGCCCGGCGCAATTTCGGCTTAACCGACCCGAGAGGAGAATGCATGAGACCCGGATTTCGCCACACTGCGGCTCCCGTTCTTTTCCTCCTGTTGTTTTCGTTGCTGACGGCGGCCGTCGTCGCCTACGCCGAAAACAAGGAGGTCAAGAAAACCCCGGCCCCGGCCGCCGCCGCCGCCAACGACATGGCGCCGGAGACAGCCACCCTCGACAGTCTGAAGAAACTCTACGGCCCGGTGGAATTCACGCACAAAGCGCACACCGGTTATGCCGGCGACTGCGCGGTCTGCCATCATCACAGTCAGCCGGGCGAATATTTCCCGTGCAGCCAGTGCCACTCGGGCAAGCCGATAAAAACAGCGAAAGATCGCCTGCCCGGCTTGAAAGCGGCGTATCATCAACAGTGCATGAACTGCCACAAGACCTCGGGCAGCGGGCCGACCGGCTGCACCGACTGCCACGAGAAACTCAAACAGCCCGCGGCGGACAAAAAAGGCGCGCAACCCACGACCAACGCAACCCCCAAAAAAACGGAGCAATAAGCCATGGCCGTCAGTCGTAGAGAATTTCTCAAGCTCATGGCCGGCGCGGGCGCCGCCGGCGCCGCCGTGGCGGCGGGCGCGCCGACGCGCGCCGAGGCGCACGATTTCACCGGCAACCCCGATCGGTACGGCGTGCTTTGCGACACCAGCCTGTGCATCGGCTGCCGCAGTTGCGAAGGCGCCTGCAACGTGGCGAACAACCTGCCGAAGCCGGTCGACAAGGCGCAGGCCTTCGAGAACCTGAAGGTGCTCGACACGAAGCGCCGGATGGACCACGCCCACTTCACCGTCGTCAACAAATTCGCCAAAGCCGAAACGGGACGGGCCGAGACCTTCGTCAAACAGCAGTGCATGCACTGCGACGAGCCGGCCTGCTTCGCCGCCTGCCTCGCCAAAGCGTTCACCAAGACGCCGGAAGGCCCTGTGGTTTACGCGTCGGACCATTGCATCGGCTGCCGTTACTGCATGCAGGCGTGCCCGTTCTACGTGCCGACCTACGAATACCAGGATGCGTTCACGCCGCGTGTGCGCAAGTGCACGATGTGTTACGACCGCGTCAAAGCCGGCGGCATCCCGGCCTGCGTGGAGACCTGCCCGCAAGAAGCGTTGATCTTCGGCAAACGCGACGACCTGCTGAAGATCGCCCGCCGCCGCCTCGATGCGGAAAACTCCGGCTACGTCGATCACATTTTCGGCGAAAAAGAAGTCGGCGGCACGTGCTGGATGTACATTTCCAAAGTGCCGTTCGACAAGCTCGCCTTCCACACGGAAGTCGGCATCGAAGCTCTGCCGCGTCTGACCTACGGCTACCTGGCGACGATCCCGGTGCTGCACGTCGGCTTGCCGGTCCTGCTGGCCGGCTTCTACGTGATCACCCGCGGCATTGGCAAAGCCTCGAAAGATGAGGAGGCGCACAAATGAACGGACAAGCAATTACCGCCGTCGACGAGAAGACCTCCTGGTTCCGCGACAAGATTCTCATGGGCAAAACCGTCGGCGAATACGTGCGCAGCCTCGTGACGCCGTTCAACGTCATCGCCGCGATGATTCTCGCCGTCGGCCTGCCGGTCATGGCCTACCGCTTCTGGAAGGGCCTCGGCGCCTCGACCCATTTGTCGGACATCAACCCCTGGGGCCTCTGGCTCGGCTTCGACATGTTTTTCGGCGTCGCCGTCGCGACCGGCGGCTTCGTGATGGTCGTCGGCGTCTATCTGTTCGGCCGCAAGGATTATAAGCCGATGGTGCGGCCGGCGATCCTCACCGGCTTCCTCGGCTACTTCTTCGCGATCATGGGCCTGGCCATCGACCTCGGCCGCTATTGGGCGCTGCCGCTGCCGTTCTACTATTTCGGCACGGCGTCGGTGCTGTTCCTGGTCGCCGAACACTTGTGCCTCTACCTGATGATCCAGTTCATCGAGTTTCTGCCCGCCGTCGTGGAATGGCTCAATCTGAAGAAGATCCGCGCCTGGCTGGACAAGATCCACATCGGCGCAGTCATCCTCGGCTCGGTGCTGGTGATGGGCCACCAATCGGCGCTCGGCGCGATGTTCCTGTTGATGCCGACGCGGCTGCACCCGCTGTGGTATTCGACGTTCATCCCCTACCTGTTCTTCGTCTCGTGCCTCTACGGCGGCATCGCGATGCTGATCATCGAGAGCATGATCTCGCACAACGTGTTCGGCTACCAACTGAAAGGGCAGGAGCACAGCGAAGCGCACATGAACGACCTGACGATCGGCCTCGCCAAGGCGGCGGCGTTCTGCCTCTTCGCTTACTTCGCGCTGATGACGTTGTCACTGGCGCGCGGCCTCGCGCACGGCGACTTCACGATGAACACCCTGATGCACACCGGCTATGGCTGGTGGAAATGGTTCGAGATCGGCTTCGGCGTCGTGCTGCCGATGTTCCTGTACGCCTACGCGGTCCGCGGGAACAATGCGGGCCTCGCGCGCGCCGGCAGCATCGTTGCGGTGCTCGGCGTGATGATCAACCGCTTCAACGTCGTGATGGTCGGCCTCAACTGGAACGCGCCCGTCCGCTACTTCCCGAGCTGGATGGAAATCATGGGCTCGCTGACCCTCGCCACCATCGGCGTCTGCGTCTTCAAATGGATCGTCAACCGCATGCCGGTGCTGTACCGCTTGCCCGACTTCCCGGACGTGGATCACTGACGCCTGCGCAACGTGGGACCATGGGGGGCGGGCTTCGGCCCGCCCCTTGTATTTGGACATTGTTCTTGCGCGCAAGTTCGGATCGAGATGCACTAATTACGAAAATATATGGTCAGATAATTTTTTAGAGGAAATAACAATAATCATTTTTTTGCTGTAACTATTTACTAAATGCAATTTACAAAGCAAGATAAATACATCTTGTATTCATACGCTTAGAACAATAGTGAGATCAGATATCAAACTGGTAATAACCCTCTTTTGCGATTATTGGCCGCCAAGCGTGACAAAGTGAGAAAAGGCGGGAAAAGGCGGGAAAAGGCGGGAAAAAGTAAAAAATAAGCGGGAAAAGCTGCGACCGTTTCAGGCATTTGCGCGGATGAGAACGTGAACTGCTGCGATTGCGTCGCATGAACGCAACGAGGTCAGCCGATGCCCAGTCACAGCGCCGCAACGTCGGTTGTTGATATTCTCTCGCAACAACGCTGGCCGCCGATGAATCATCAAGGCGCAAATCCGGGCAGCCATGGCCGCGACGAATTTGCCTGCTGGTTCATCGAACGACATGACGCGCCGGCGTGCAAAAGTTATTTTTGTATTTCTGGAAGTGTAGAGATTTGTAGAACGGTGGACTTTGGCGGCCGTTTTCTCAATCGTTATTCACCAATTCGGTTGGTTGTTGGACGGAAGATTGCGGATTGTGCGATGAACGGTGGCGCGATCAACCGCGAATGCACCAGGCTTGAAAAGCCACAAAATCTCTTTTTATCGAGTAATTCATTTTCGCTCGGAATCGAACGCAAAGCGACCGAAACGAAACGGATGCAGTACGAATATCGAACTTTTTGACCATGGAATCGACTGGTCGTTCAGTTGGGTTCGATAAATTTACGATGCTGAAACAAAGTGAGAAACCAAACAGAAAAAAGAGGCTGAACATACTGTGATTTAATCTCATTTAAGATGTGAGCGCGGTGCGTGGCAGCGTTCCGTGAAACCAAGAATTGCTGCCGCAAGGCCACGGTCGCCGCGGCCTCAGGGCCCGGACAGCGAAAAGGAGGTTCACACGGATGATGTCGAACCCGGACCTCACACGGAGGCGCCACAGAGACGGAAAGAGATTCAATGTCATCGCGTGGAGACCGTCTGCTCGGTTCTGCGTGGCTCCGTTAGACGCCCGGCCCGTCATCCCGAACCTGCCAGCGCCGAGGCGCGCCCCGAGTTAGCCAAGGCCGTGTCGTGCCGGGCGTCGTGTCGGGAAGGCGCTTACAGAAGCAAAAAATCGCGCGTTGTCGGGCGCTCCGGCGTTTCCAAATTGGGCGTATCCGAAGTGGCTATCCGAAGTGGCTGGCGCCTGCATCGTCGGGGCCGGCGACCGCCCTCCTGACGTGCTGGGAGGCCGCCTTCCGTCTTTCAGGGCGCGGGCCGGCGTTCGTCCCGCTGTCGAGAAGGTGTTGATTTGCGCCAGCACGAGCCCGCACCCGCCTTGCCTTCCCGGCCTAATCGTTTCATGAAGAGGGCATTGCAACCGTGATTTTTCATCGGGTATGTTACCCCGGCTGTCACAAAAATCGGCGAAAGTACGCGATGAACCGTCGCGTATAGGGGCGTGAACCTCATGGCTCGGGCGAAGAAGACCAACGGCGGCAAGAAGAACGGCGGGGCCAGTCTCGGCTTCAAGGCCACGCTGTGGGCGGCGGCCGACAAGATGCGGAACAATATGGACGCCGCCGAGTACAAGCACGTCGTGCCGGGGCTGATCTTCCTCAAGTACATCTCCGACGCCTTCCAGGAGCGCCACGAGGCGTTGAAGACCGAGCCGCACGCCGACGCCGAAGACCCCGACGAATACCGCGCCGAGAACGTCTTCTGGGTGCAAAAGGAGGCCCGCTGGCCCTTCCTGCAAGCCAGGCCAAGCAGCCGGACATCGGCAAGCTGATCGACAAGGCGAGCCTCTGCTTCCGGACCGTCATCCGGGAAAACGTCCGTCTTGCGGAAGCGCCGTCCTTCGGGCTTCCGGTAACCATTTACGAGCCCACGGCCGCCGGAGCGGAGGATTATCACGCCCTGGCCCTCGAAGTAATCAAGCAGGAGGTCAAACCATGACGAAACTTCGCTCTTTTGTGTTTTGGTTTATGTTCTTATCTAGTCTTGCCACCGTGGAGGGAGTTAAACGTCTTCTCTTAGGGGACGGGGCTCAGAACGAGCAGGTTATCGGGGCCATTTTACTTTTGACTGCCGCTGTTCTTTTCGTGGGAGTGGGAACAGTGAGAACGATCGAAAATGCGATGAAAACGCTTGAAGAAAAAGTAAAGCCCGCCTCAAAAAACCAGAAGGTCAAGCCATGACGAGAAAAAGCACAATCGGGGAGAATCCTCTGGACGCCCTCCTCCCGGACGCCAAGACGCCCGCCGCCGCCAAGGCAAGCCGGCGGGGCCAGGAGCCGGTGGGGGACGTTCAAAGCGCCGGAGAAGCCGCCCACGGCCGTCAAAGAGCGCCATATTGTCCATATTACAAAGGCCACGATTGACCGCGTGAAAAACGCCGTCTTCTGGATGCCTGGACGCCTGGCTGAAACCGCCGAGCAGGATCTATTGTGTGGAGAATCCCTCATCTGCGCGTTCCGCGGCTTAACGTGGAGTGGTATCCGTCGCACGTCTCAGGTTGTTGGGGCCGAAGGCCGCCTTTGAGTCCGCGGACGTTGCTGTTGAAACTTCTCGCAGACAACAACGACGCTGATCATTCGAGCGAGGCGTTTCACAATCGTTGACGCATTTCGATTGGTTGGCGTTTTCCGTCGCCATTTCAATCAGATAACAAGTTGCTGAAAAAATCTTGGGATCGTCGGCGTCGGAACGGGCAGCTTGACAGAGAACACACAGTTAGTTAAAAAGTTTCCTCAATCACGGTTTTTGGGTTCTGGCTTTGGGTTCGGCAACTAGAAAATTTCACTGAGGGCAGCCGCAGAACAGCGGGGGCATCCGATGGATTACTCTCGTTTAGACGCCATTCATTGGTGGGACCGCCAGAAAATCCGCGACGCGACCGTGATGGTTGCGGGCGTGGGCGCAATCGGGAATGAGATCGTAAAATTGCTCGGTCTGATCGGGATCGGCCGCGCGTTTCTTGTCGACAGGGACACCGTTGAGGCGTCCAATCTGACGCGTTCAGTGCTGTTTCGAAGCGACGACGTGGGCAAACTCAAGGTGGAGGTCGCGGCGCAAAAACTTCGGCAACTAAACTCGGAAACGAGAGTCGCCACTTACGCCGCCGACATCATGACGTTGGGAATGGGGGCGTTTCGCCGTTGCGATTTGGTCTTCTGCTGTTTCGATGGTTATTTGCCGCGCTTCCATCTCAATCATGTTCTTCAGCACATCGGTACTCCATGGGTGGACGGCGGAATGAACGCCAACATCGAACTGAACGGACAGATTGCCAGTTATCAACCTTCAGCCGACGGCCCTTGCTACGAGTGCAACAAATCCAAAAAAGCGCGGGCGGAATACTACGATCTCAACGCCCAACTGAATCGCTGGTCGTGTGCGATCTCCGAGCACGGCGCCGCCGAGGCCGGGTTCATCCCATCCACACCGATGATGGCCTCAATCATCGCCGGCCTTCAAATGACAGAAGGGCTGCGCTATCTCGTGAAAAACGACCGCTTGCCGCCGCAACCGGGAGTGATTCAATTTATCGAAACCGGGAGTCCACGATTTGTCGCCCGCCCCATCAAGAGAAATCCGAACTGTAGTGTTCACCCCGAGTACCCGATCACTGAAGTCGTCGAGTTGGTTGACGTGTCCGCAGATCGTACGACCGTCGGCGGCTTGTTGGACATTTTAGCTGATTCGTTCGCGAATCCGCAAATCGAGTTGTTCTACGATTTGTTGCATACGGCCCGCTGTGAGAACTGCGGTGAGGACTATGCCATTGGTCTGCCGTTGCTCGTGTTCGCCAGGAAGGATTGCAAGAGAGCGTCTTGTCCGAAATGTGGGCTGCGTCTGGCTGGCACGGAATTCAGCGCGCTGATCAACCGTCGCTCGCTGTGCGTCGAAAAAACGCTCGCGGATGCGGGATTTCGCCCGGGAGACATTTTCAAAGTGAGCGACGCGGAGAATCCGCTTGCGTTTCAATACGCCGAATTGACCGGCGACATTGACCGCTTGCTTTCGTTTTCGTGAGAGGTCGGTCGAGGGGATGAAATACAACATGAGCCGACACATCGCGCCCATAGCCTTTGCCCTGATGCCGTTTCCCGTGCTCCTGATCTTGGGCGGCCGAAATCTCGTGCCCCCGGACGTCATCGCGGTGTTCGTCGCCGGAGCTTTCGGTGTCGTTTCTTGCGTAGCTTGCGCGCTGTTTGTTTGGCGAGGTTTCCTTAGCAAAACGCGCCTGGGCGCGGCCGTCGTGGTTGTCGTGCCTGGCTTGATCTACGTGGCGTACTCCTTTCAAGACGACCCTGGGCTTCTGGCTGGGGTTTTTGGCGGGTTTGGGCTGGCCGCAGGAGTCGCCAGCGTTTTTGCGTATGCTTATCCGGATCCGCAAGCCGCGCCGGCGCAGGCCGGCGGCAAGACGTACACCGACGACGGCCGGATTCTTCTCCCGCAAACGAAGATGCCGTCTCAATTCGGCGCCCCGCGGTACATCCCGAATTGGATGGACCCGATTACCGGCGCGAATTCCGGGCCAGGCGGCAGAAGGTTTGCCGTATACGCTTGCCCCAACGAGGACGGCCATCCGGACGAACCATTCTTTCTGAGCGAATCATCGTGGAAAGCCAAGAATTTCCTCTGCCCTAGTTGCAACGTTGCGATTCTGTCCGACGGTTGGGACACGACGGCGAGAAGGAGTTAAGAATGCCGAATTTCGTTCTGCAAGTTCAAACCATGCGCGGCACCACCGCCTATCCGGTGGAGATTTACGACTTCAACACCGCGCTCAAGGACCTCATGGATTACGCCATCGAGTTCTACAAACACAGCACGGATTCGGCGACACCGCCCATTCGAATAAAACCCGACGAAGAGATCTTTTTTTACTTCCAGGGCGAACTGGTAAATCCGGAAGACACCCTTGCTTCCGCGGGCATAGCTGACGGCGGCGCTGTCGAGGTTTTCATCGATTCCCAGGTGGCCGCGGGGCCGCCCGGGCCGGCCCCGGCCGCTCACCCCGTTGTTTATGACAACACGGTTCGCCGCGTCGCCGACATCGAAATCTTGAAGCGCATGGCCCAGCAGGCCGAAAACGCGAACTGGCTGCATGTCAAACCCATCGACAGTTTCAAACTCGAACTGATCTACGAAGGAATAAAGGGGGTCAAGAAAATAGACCAGCACGGACACCCGGTGATGAACGATCGCCATGTCGTGCAACTGACTCTCGGGGCGAAATACCCGATTGAGAAACCGATCGCCGATCTGGCGCCGGACTTTTCTTTGTTTCATCCCAACGTCAACTTCGAAAAGGGCAACATTTGCTATGCCACCAATTGGAACGAATTGGACGCGGATCTTTGCTACGTCGCTGTCCAGATCAGTCACGTGATCCAGTTCGAGCCCAAGCTGGTGAACCTCGACGAGGTCGACGCCCGGATGAACGAAGCGGCCAAGGCCTGGTTTATCAAATATTCCAAAGAACACCCGGATTTTTTCCCGACCGACAGGGTCAAACTGCGAAACCCGTTGGAAGCCAATAAACAACAGTGGCGAACCGAATTTGTGGTCAAGAAACCGATCGGGCCGATGCCGACTCGGCGCGCGCCCGGCCGCATGCCGGGTTAGGTGAAACAAAATGGCGAAATCGGAACCACTCGACTCCCGGGAGAAACGCGGCGCCACGGCGCCGAAACGTCCGCGGGACGGGAATACGACCGCCGCCGAGCGGTCCGCGGAATTGGGCGTGGTTGAGGCCGCGCCGTTCGTCGCGGCCGGGCGCGCTGAGGCGTCTCCTGCGCCAGCGACGCCGTTTTCGGAGAGCGCTCTGGAAGCGCCGCCGTCTGTCGCCGGGGAACAGCCGCCGCCGTTGGCGGCGCCGCCGGCCGACCCGAGCGACGCCGAAGACTCGCGCGACGCTTATGCGCCGCCTCGCGACCGATCAGCACACGACGCGATTGTCGAAACGTCGAACGTCGTCGAACACACTTTCCAGCCCGGTTTGGCTGTCGAGCCGGTTTCGTCAATTACCGCCCCTGAATCTAGGCATCCAGTTCCGCCATTGCCGGCCCGGCCGCCGACGCCGCAGAACCGGCCGGCGGCCAAGCCCGCGACGGCCGTGGGAAACGATTTCTTCACTTGGGATCCAAAAACGACTCACGTGCTCGTGCACGTCAGCCGCGACGTTCTGCGCCAAATCCACGACCACTGCGATTCCGGCTTGCAGGCGGCGCAGGCCCGGGAGGTGGGCGGGGTGTTGTTCGGCGTCCATGGCCTGGACGCCGAGTCCGGTCGTTTCACCGTGACCATCGAGATGGCGGCGCCTGTTGATTCAGAAAACGCCAGCGCGACCGAGTTTACTTTTCCGGGGTACGCCGTTCGCAACATTTTGCACCAACTGCAACAATTCAACCAATCGCAGCACAAGTCGTACGAGGTAGTGGGCTGGTACCACAGCCACCCGGACCACGATTTGTTTCTTTCCGGTTACGACCAATCGATGTTTCACCGGAATTTCGAAGAGCCATTTTGCGTGGCGATGGTCGTCCAACCGAGACGAAAAACGGCGACGTTCTTTCCGCGCGAAGAAGTCGAAGGTCATCCCAATTATAAGAAGCCGCAAAAGGTTTTTTTTCTGCTTGACCCGAATCGGCCGATCGGTTATTTGCGCGGCGCGCCAAACGAAGCCGCCGCCTCGGCGGTCGGCCCCGCGTTTTCGATCGGGCCGGCGCCCATGGTTTTTTCCGGTTCGCCAACGGTCGAAGTGAAATGGTGGGCCAAACTGACCCATTGGCGAATCATGGTTCCGGCGGGCCTGGTGTTGTTCCTCCTGATTTTGATCCTCCTGGATCAGTTCATCTGGCCGGCTCTGCACACGGAACCGCCAGCGCTCAACCTCCACGGGCGCACGGTGTCGGCTGATACGTACGAGCTCAAATGGGATGTTCCGAAAGAAATGACGAGGCAAGATTTCGTGAAGGCGACCATCTCCCGCGTTTCGACGGCTGCGGGTTCCAACGGCGGGGGGGAAATAGCCGCTTTGGATTTTGACGGCTTTCGCCGCGGCATCCGTCAATTCACGATTAAGGCCGGCGGCTCGGGGACTGCTTTATTCGAGTTGGAGTTGTTGACCAAAGGCGAAGCGCCCAATCGTGGAAGATTCTGGGAAGACAATCTCAACGGCAAACCGAAATCGACCCTTGGCAAGTTGACTTATTTCCACCGCGCGGTTTTCCTATCTGAGATGCCGTCCTCAGATGAGTTGGACGCCGTCAGGGCTGGGGGGCTGACCGTTGAAAGCGGGTCGTTGATGCTGGAATGGAACGGCGGCAAATCGTGCCCGCTGACGTTAGATCCCGCCACGGTGACCAATGCGCTTAACGGCGGTGAAATAAATCCAGATTATTCATTGTGCCCCGGTGGGGTCGGGTGGACGGCAGCCGAACCCAGCGCTGTCGAACTGACCGTGGATCTCAACGGCGGCAAATATCAATACTCGGCCCGTTGGTCGGCGTCGTCGCCAGACAGACCCGCGGCCGACCGGATCAGGTCTAGGGCAACGCGTGGGCGTTCGGCGCGCGCGACAAGCACGGGGAAAGGCCAGGACTTCTAAGGAGTATGCTCGTGTTTCCATGGGCGGTGCTTTATTTGTTTTCCGTCGCCGGTATGATCGCGGGCGCGTCGGGCTGGTTTGTCTCGGAGCTGTTCTCGCTGTTGTCGCCGATGGCGCTGGCGAAGCCGTGGGATTCGCTTCCGCTATTCGGCGCCGTGGGCCTTTTCGTCGGGGCGACGATCTGCGCCGCAGAAAACGTCTGGATGTCGGGCCTTGCGAACGCGTGGCGCGACGCCGTGATCGGGGCCGCCACCGGCGTCGGCGGGGGCGTCGCGGGCGGCTGGCTCGGCATTCTCGCGTACCAGAATTTGGTTGCGTCCAACGACATACTGGCGCGGGTGGTCGCGTTTGTTTTGATCGGGTTGGTGATCGGCGTGGGCCAGGCTCTGCATCCAATGTCGGTTTCGCGGGCCGTTTGGGGGCTGATTGGCGGCATGGTCGGCGGCGTGATTGCGGGACTGCTGTTCTGGGTTGCACGGTTTTTGCCCGTGAGCATCGACTGGGTGCGCGTGTCGTCGGTTACACTCATGGGCGGCTTGCTGGCGCTGGCCATTCACGCCATCGTCTCGTTATCGGCACATGTCGAGTTGGTTGGCGACGACAGCAACATCGCCAAATACGACGGCCGTTTTCACAGCCCGGTCTTCCGCGATGCGTTGAACGTCTTCGGCAATGGCGACCCCGGCCGCTCGAGCCCGAAGGCGAATTTGCAGATTCGCGCCAATGATCCGGACATCGACGCCGTGCACGCGATCTTGGAGTGGTCCGAGGACACCAATCGTTACCTGCTGACGCCGTTGTGGGTGAAGATGCCCGAAGCGCAAAACCAGGGCGCGGCGACCTATGTGAATAATCAACAGGTGACCGCCCCGATCGCACTGAAACATGGCGACACCGTGCAATTGGGGAAAACTCGTTTTCATTTCCGCCTGCGGCGCGGGGCCTCGAAGGAATGAGACGTATGAAAGAAAGCAAACCACGGTTGTTCTTGGCTTGCTGCTTTTTGGCGGCGGCTTGGGCGCTCAGCGCCGTCGACGCCGGCGCTGCGCCGAAAGAGATTAAGATCAACCAGGTTGAACTCAGCGATTACGAAGACCGACCGTGCATTGTCATCGACCTTAATCTCGTCGATGAACACGGCAAACCGGTCCAGGTCGAGCAGAACGTCGTTGATTCGATCATGGTTCAGGAAGATGGACGCCCGATCCCCCCGACGGAACGAAAGGTTGTTCGGCAGACGGAGGCTGATTTAGCTTCACCGACGCCCGCCGTTCAGGCCGGCGAAAACGGCGTCGCGCCGACGCCTACGGCGGATATTTCATCCCGTGGCCCCTTGACGGTGCTGCTGGTGGTGGATGTTTCCGGGAGCATGAAATATCCGGCCAGCAAGGGTGAACGCACCAGCAAGATCGAAGCATTGAAGAAAGTGCTCCTCCAGTTCATCGACCGAAAAGGCCCGCAGGACCAGATCGGCATTCTCCCATTCCACTCGGTGGTCGGCGAGCCAGATTCAGTCAAATTCTCCGCGGACCCGGCGCCGTTGAAGTCGGAGGTCGAAAAGCTCCGCCCATTATACAACACGTGCCTATACAAGGCCGTGAGCGTCGGTTTGGAGGTGATGGCGAAGCAGTCGGGAAGGCGGACGATGATCGTGCTAACTGACGGAAAAGACTCCGGCGATTCCGGCTCCGGCCATTTGGACCCCAAGTACAAGATGAAAAAAGACGAGATTCTTCGGCTGGTCGAAAAATCGGGACTCCAAGTGCATACCGTCGGTTTCGGCGATCCCGATATCCGCGGCGAAGACGGTCTGGACGAGGAAGTCGTTCGCTCCCTGAAATCTAATACGGGCGAATACTACAGCATCCGCACCGCCGATGAACTGTCGAACCTGTGGCGAGGTTTCACCGCGACCTTCGCCGCGGAGTTCCACGTTTATTTTCGGAGTCGGCACGCGCGCAACGCATTGATCGGCGACATCAAGTACAAGGTCTCCGCCGCGAACTTGACCGCTCCCGAACTCACCAGGAATTTCTCGGACGTGGCGGGCAACATCCAAGTCCCTAAGGACTCGTTCCGCGCCATCTGCGAATCGATCAAGAACCAGGCGCTAACGGGCAAACCAACATCCCCCGTTAGATCAGCCGAATCGCGCTCAAAGGGCAAACGCGCCCGCGAGGTCATGATCATTTACCTGATAGCTCTAGCGGCGCTTGGCGGCCTGTTTTTTGTGCCGTTTCTTTTTGGCCGGGAGTCGTTGGCGCCCGAACGCGAAATCCAGGGGAACCCGGCCGCCGGTTTCCGGCCCCAGGCCGGCGGCGGCTTTACCGGGAAAACCCAGGGGTATAGGCCCAAAGCCGCCGCGCCCGCCGCGGCCTTTCCAATGCCGGAAGGCCGGCGCGACAGCGGGTCCCGCGACGAGTACAAAGAGACGGCGGCGCCCCCGGAGGCGTGGTCGGCGTCCACTGTTGACCCTGCCGGCCCCGCGGCAGGGGCCGGCGGGTCTCCATTGCAGCCGCCGACCGCGACTGTTCCAGCGTCTGCGAACCGCGAGGACGGACTGGCAAAGCAGGGCGCCGCTGCCGTCCAAGCAGACGAACCGGCGCCGCCCTGCTTCCGCGTGCGGGGGCCCGACGGCGCCGTCACGGACTTGTACATTCACGAAATCTATTTCACGAGCCCATTGGGGCAAGTTTTCGACATGGTGCGCGCGGATTACGAAGCGGCCGGTTATCCCTTGCCGTTTTCCGGCAAAGTCGCGGCATTTCGGGTTCGGGGAATGGCCGTCGACCTCGGGACGACCGTAAGCGCTCTAGGTTTACGCAACGACGAGGCGGTCGAAACGGAAATCGCCTGAATTCGGGCGCTGATAGATAGAAAGGAGTTCGCCGATGAGAAGAAGCTCGCTTGTTTTCTTGGCGGCCATTGTCGCGATGACCGGTTGCGAGTACGCGCTAAGCGAATGGATCGATGATGACCTGCGCCATCTGCGCGACGATATGCCTTGGAGTAATTCAGGCGCTAACGTCGGATTCAATCCCGATGTTATGGAACAGCATGTGTTCGACTGCCAAAACCGCTGCCGACAAGGGGACGGGGACCCGAACAGAGATTTCTGCAAGACATGTGCAACAGCCGCCCGCAGGTGGGATGATTACATGTGGACTCGCGGCGGCGTGGGGCAAACCAAGATCATGCTCGAGAAAACGAATTTTTTTACCGTGGAGTTCCAACAAAGAAAACTGAATCAATTGGCGAAATTAAATCGCACCCCGGAGGAAAGTGAAGCTGCCGAACTGTTCGACAGATTCGGCGAGGCGAAAAAACAGGGGGATACGGCCGAGGCCGGGACCGTGGCCAACAAGTTCCGCGACTGCATGACGAGGCCGAAGGCCGCCATGACCGCAAAAGTTGGCTGCCCGCGATATTTCGACGTGCTCCAATATCTCGGACAGCGCCAGATGTTGGACAAGTCCAGAGTCAACGAATGCCAAAGACTTTGCAGTAGTTGCGCCGAGGTCGACTGCAGCACCTTGAATTATTATTTCCTGCCGGCTGCGACGGCTGCGTCCGCTGCGCCGGGTGGCCCTGTTCTCCGTTGTCCGGCCGTCAATCGCACACCCTTTGGCGACCGGGCAAACGCTTTCGCCGCTGGGCGCAGCGTCACGTTTCGTTCAGGCAGACAACAAGATGGTATGGTTCCGGCACAGAACGGACGCCAATTCGTGATTGTCGTGCTCGATGGGTTCAACACCTACGAACACCTCGACGCCTATCTTTCGCAGTACGCGCTGGTAATGAATGACCACGAGTACCGCCTCAAAGGATGGACATTTTACACCGCGGCCACAGGCTCGGCCGACCAGGCGCTGCAAACGATGGTCTTCCGGTACGGCGAACGGGTCCACATGATGGTGACGACTCCCAGCGGGATCGGCCTGAAGATCGCTCTGTTGTTTTCGGTGACGGATCGCGACGCCCTGGGGGATGACAAAGCGTCGTTGCACTACGGCGAGAACTGCGTGCAGGCAACATGGCTGACCCGCGCCCCCGCCCCATCGGAACAGGATATCAAGCAGTTTCATTATCAGTTCGGGGAAGGCCATTCGACGAGTCAGGCGTATGAACCGGATTGAGCTGGAGGACCTCATGCACATGGTGATCAAACATTGCCAAGCGGGTGGGCGAGTCGCGGTTCTGCTCGCGGGGTTCTTGGCGGCCGTCATCGGTCTGGCTGCGGCTGCGGAGGACGTCGGCGACCCGCAAGCCGCGGCCCGTCAAGAGTTTGCCAACGTTTGCGATGTAACGGCCGGCGGGGCTGACCTGGGACGGGCTCTGTTGCGCTGGGAATTGTTTGTGCACACATGGGGAAAATACGGCGACAACGAAATCAGGACGCTGGTGGAATTGGCGAGAGAGAAACAAGACGCACTCGTCTATCAACAGCGCAAAAAGGACCCGACTGCCGCGCCGCAATATCACTGGCAGAGCCAGAGGTATCAAACGATTCTCGATCCGAGGAATTCGGGCAAACCTGAGCCGGCGCGGCGCGTGGAAATGATCGACACGCCGATCGGGACGTCTCCGAGCGGCTTCTTGACAAAAAAAGTCCAATTCAGATTCAAACAGGGCGCGTCCGTCGTGAGTTCCGAGCTTGAACCGCCCAAGGGCAGAATCTTCGCCGTGGTGGTGTTCGCGGGAAAAACCAGCGACGATGAATTCCGGTTTCGCCTGCGGGATTTCACCATGGTCTCGGAAATCGGCGCCGTCGAGTCGCCTTGCTACGGCTGGTATTTCTTCGGCGTGGCAGACACAGGTCCGGCCGACACCCGTCCGTCCGCCAGAAAAATCCTGTTCCGCAATCACGATCCGATCGCGTGGCGTGTGCTGCGCTTCGATCGCCGCGAAATAATGAACGCCTTGCTGTTCTTGGTTCCGGAAAATACCAACCCAAAGAGTCTGTTGCTTCGCTACGACCAAGGGCTGCGAAAGGTCGAGGCGCCGCCGCCGCAAGAAACCGGAATCGCGTGGTCCCCCGAGCCGCTGAACCCGCAAAAATTGGGAATTATATACTTGACTACCTAATTCGTCGAGAATCATCAGACGACAACTATTTTCCAGACTTCCTTCTGTTATCGTCTTTACATAGCATCTGGCAGTTGGCCGCGCTGGTTTTCCCGCCCTCGTGCCAGGGCTTGACGTGGTCGCCTTCCATTTCATTCAACTGAAATTTCTTCTTGCACCAGGAGCAGACGCCCTTTTGCCTCTCGTATGCTTCCCGCTTCATGTTGTCGGAAAACACGCGGATGTTCAGGTGTCGTTCGTCGCCATCCAGTACATACGGGTAAATTCCAGATTTCCGCTCTACATCGTCATCCATCATCAGCTTGGCAATCTGTTTTTCCAGTTTGTCGGTATCGAACTCTTTGTCCTTGAACTGATTGTAAAGAACTCCCCAACCCACCCCCTTCATTTCTCGTCGATACTCTGGAAACGTAGCTTTCACCCATCCGATCACTTTTTGAAAGTATTGCCACAGCGGCGTCGCGTTGTTGTCGTGCTGATGCTTCGACATGTAATCTTCGATCTTGCCATCCGAGCGCCATGCGATTGCCGTTTCCAGATATTCCTGCCGGATCGGGCTGCCCCGCAGATAATCGCTCGCCAGCCCATAGGCCGCGCAACCTGTCTTGCTGAAATACCGCTTGGCATCGGCTGTCCACGGTCCTGCATAGACAGCGTTCCGCAATTCCTGCTCGGTGTGTTCCTCTCCAGCGATGTTGATGGTTCTAAACCAATCTAGCTTTTCACTGTCAGTCCCTGAGCAGAAATAGACCATCAATTTGTAACCAAGAATCTGTTGTTGCTGGTCATCTTGCAGATTGTGGAAATACAACCCGTCGATAGCGTAGTCCCCGTTGATGTACTGACAAATTGAAAGCGTGCGCTGTTGCCCGTCGATCACCTCGAAATTGCCGTCTTTGCGTACCGCCCAATACATCACGTTCAGCGGAAAGTTTTTGCGAACGCTATCAATCACCGCGTCTCGCTGCTTGTCCTTGTAGATGAACTCCCTCTGATACGGCGGTCGAATGTCGAGTTTTCCACCATACGCGACAACTCCCGCTTCGGCGCTGTCGGAGAAGTCGTCTGTTAGCTTTTGTATCGCGATTTCCTTAAGTTCGATCTTCATGGGGTTTTCCTTCTGATGAGAATCCGCGCATAAACTTTGACGTAGTATTCCCCGTTAACTATATAATAAGTCGTGTTCTGAGGAATTGAGTCAGACTTCAATGCCGCTCCATCATTCAGCTTTGTCACATTGCTTCTATGCCCATCAGCCCCAACCTGTGTTTGTTGAGGATACGTCTTGATTCTTCCGTCGAACCAAGATTGCGTAACCCCCACGATCTCAAATTGGTTAGGGTTGTATTTATCGAGGAACGTAATTGGGACGCCCATCGGCCCGTCGTAGTCAGCCGGAATGTCCTTGTAACGGGACACCTCGATTGCGTCGTAGTTGTCGTACTTGGGAAACTCTTCTGGAGTATATTCCTTGTAGAGAGGCAAGGATTCCTTGTGCTTCGCAACGTCTAAATTCGTAAACCAGCACGAAGTCGCCACACGCACGATTTTCCTACCGTCTTTGTCAACGTGATGGAATTGCTCCCAGTCGTCTGGGACGGCAAAAAACATTCCGACATTGAAGTTTGTGTAGCCGGTGCGAAGTTTGTCCTCCATTATGAGGCGGAATGTATCCTTGTAAGTGAGTGCATTTGTATTCCCGATGATGAGGAACTTCTTCTTGTACTTCACCAACTGCTCAACGTACTCCCGAAACAACGAGAACGGCGGATTGGTGACGACGACATCCGCTTGCTTGAGCAGCTTAACGCATTCCTCGCTACGAAAATCGCCGTCGCCTTTTAGCTTGTGAATGCCGATTTCGTCCGGGTCGGGGACGCGGTTGCCGCTCTTGTCACCCTCATACTCAAGGTAGATTCCTCTTTCATCCGTGTGCTTGCTGAACAGATCGGCGTCGCAATTCTTGTAGCAGGTGGCGATCAGCTTTTTCAGTTGCAGCTTCTCGAAGTTGTGCGAGAAGTAGTGGAAGAAATTGCTGACCTTTGGATCGTCGCAGTTACACAAAACAGTCTTGCCCTTGAAATACTTCGTGTAATGCTTCAATTCATCATCAATGTCGGAAAGTTGCGTGTAGAACTCATCCTGCTTCGTCGCCTTCGCGGCGTGTAAACTTCGATTCAGTGACTTGTTTTGCATGTTATCCCGTTTCTTCTTTGGTCGATACGCGAGAACCAGCTTGGCGAACTCGTCTAGCTTGTCTAAAGAATCGCTCATGTCGTCAACGCCTTATACGTCAAACGATGGCCTGTCGATCCTTCGACGATGCTGGCAATTCGGTCCATTGTCTGACGACCAACATTACCATCGTTCAGGCGAAAAGCGAACTCGTTTGTGTAGAGGCCAAGGTGCTTGTCGCTGACGTGGTGGTACACGCCATAGACGCCACGCTTCATCACGGCCCAAACGCTCTCGATTCCGTTCGTACTCACGTTGCCACGCTTGTACTCGCCAGCCGAATGGTCGATGGTTTCGTGCGCCTTAAAATCCGCGCCCAAGCCATCGTATCCGCCGTGCTGGTCGGTGTGGATCGTGGCGGTCGTCTCGACGTTTGCACGAATTTCGGCTTGCAACGTCGCCTTGTCGGTTCCGACAACGGGCATCGCCACCGTGCGCCCACCGCGTTCCCGCATACCCAGAACCGCCACTTTGCCGACCGTGCCGCGCCCCGCGTTGAGCTTCTTGCTCGCGTGTTTATTTCGTTCTTTGCCGCCGATAAAAGTTTCGTCGATTTCGACGATACCCGCCAGTTTGATCGAATTGTCGCCGCAAACTTCGCGTAGCCGGTGAAGCATAAACCACGTCGATTTTTGTGTGATCCCGATTTCCTTGGAAAGTTGCAGTGAAGAAACACCCTTACGGGACGTGACCAACAGGTACATGCCGTAAAGCCACTTGTGCAATGGAATGTGCGACCGCTCGAAGATCGTTCCCGTCCTTACCGTGAAATCGAATTTGCACGGGTTACAGCGGTAGTAACCGCCCTTGCGGGACGTGACGTTTTTGCCACCACACGTCGGACATAAAGGGCCATCAACCCAAAGTTGTTCTTCCAAGTAAACACGAGCCGTCTCCTGGTTTGGAAACTTCTCGAAAAACTGGAAGGTAGAAAGTGTCACACTGTCGTTCATCTGTTATTCTCCTTACTTACAACCTAAACGTAACACCTTGCATCAAGGTAGTCAAGTATAATCGTAAAAAATACTTTAGAGTTATTCTGATCGTCATGCAAAGTTTCGGCAGGAAACGCTGGTATGAAAAAACAACGTGATTTCATGGGCTTGTGAACTTAGGTAGTCAAGTATATAATTCCCCAAAAATTCGACAAAGAAGAAAAATTTCAACGGCTGCTGGACGACGAAAAGCTTTTTCAGCCGCCGGCGTGGCTGGCGCCGGCGACGCCCGACAACCAGGACGATAGGAATCAATTTTGAATCAAACGCCGCGAAGTACGCAGTGGTCCGCCAAACCGGCGTCGGGGCTTCGCCAGCCTCCTCGGGCTGCCGGACCCGGCGCGAAGAAAAAAACCGGGGCGAAGGCGGAGCAGGCCAAATTATTCGGTTTTTTCAGTCTGCTTGCGCCGATCATCGGCGGCATTCTCGCGCTTACCGGACAACTCGTTGCGGGGATTCTTGCCGCGGCAGTCGGACTGGCGCTGGGATTATTGTCGTTGCGCGTTTTCCGTTCGCCGGTTTCGCCGGGGCCCCGCACATTGCCAATGTTCGGATCGTTGCTGTGCCTGCACATCGCGGTGTTGATTGCCGTCTCGGCCACAGGGCAGCGTCCGCCGGCTGGCGATGCGCCGCTCGATGCGGCGGCGGCGCAGGCGGGCGGAGCGGGGGAAGGAGCGTTGGCGCCCAACGGCGACAACAGGGACGCGGGAAGCGCTTCCAGCAGCAAGACGCCGCCGGTCGCGAATGCCGTCGTGGAGAAGCAACATGCGGCGCCCGCCGTCAAGAAGCACGTAGCGGGTCACGCCGCACCGCCCGGCAAGGAGTCGCTGCCGGCGGCGGCGCCGAATGCGCCCACCGACAAGGCGTCTGTGCCGGCGGCGGCGCCGAATGCGCCCGCCGACACGGCGCCTGTGCCGTCGGCGACGCCGAGCGTGCCTGCCGTCGGCAAAAAGACGCCTGTGGCAGGCTCGCCGCAGGACTTCTGATGGGAAGTGAGCGGCAAATACGCGCCGCGGACGCTGTTGCAGCGCTCCGCTTCGAAAAAAGAAAGACGCGGGAAAGGCGAAAGCCATGAGCGAGAGCGGGATCAAGATTCTCTATCCCCAACCGGGCCAAAATATCAAGAACAAGGTCTTCACCGTGGCGTTTCGCGTCCTGGAGGAGTTCGACAATTACATTGTCCTTCTCGACGACCAAGTGATGACCGAAGACCGTCCCCGCGGCATTTTCGTCGAAGCCTCGACCGACAAGAACATCTACCGCCGCGTCGTGGTCGATTCGCCGGGCGAGCACAAGTTGACGGTGATGGCTGAAGCCGTCAAGCGCGACCTTCGCGCCGAGGTGGCGTTCAATTACGTCGAATCGAAAGAGGAAAGCCGCAACCACGCGGTCGTCATCGGCATTTCCGATTATGTGAATCCGAATTTCGCTCACCTGCCCGGCGCGGCGGCCGACGCGCGGCTGTTTCACCGACTGCTGACGAAAGCCACGGTCAACGCGCTGCGCGAACAGGATGTGCAAATTCTCCTCGACGATCAGGCGACGATGGAAAACATCGCGCGCGTCTTCGAGACCTTGTACGGCCGCGTGACAGCCAGCGATTCCTTGCTCATCTATTTCGCCGGCCACGGCCACTACTCGCCCTTCGGCGGTTACATCGTGCCGCATGATTTCGCCGACGGCGCGTCGTTTATCCATTCGGCGTTTAGCTACGAGGCCCTGCGGCAGGTTATTCGAACTATCAGCCCGAAACGGGCGGTGCTCTTCCTTGATTCCTGTCACGCGGCGTCGGCGTCCGAATCGACGGGTTTGTCCGTCGGCAACCAGGACCGGGCGATGGCCAGCCTCGCGGACAACAACGTCGTCGTTTTCTCCGCCTGCCGCGTAAGTCAGCAATCTTATGAAAATGAGAATTTGGGCCACGGATTTTTCACGTACTACCTGGTCGACGGCCTGACCGGCGGAGCGACGGGCCGCAATTCGGACCGGGTCTCGGTCTACGACCTGTTCAGCTATGTGCGGACTTCAGTCCAACGCGAAGCGCGCAAAAGAGAGTTATGCCAGGAGCCGCTATTGTTCGGCAGCCTTTCCGACGAATACTTCCTGCCGTTTCTCCCCGACCCCGAGGCCGTGTTGCCGGCGAAAGCAACACTGGATGCGGCGCTTGCCGCGCCGAAACGAGCGACGGGACTGGCGGTCGACGCCATTCCGTCCCCATGCGCCGCACCTGTAGAGACCGCGCCGGCGGACAAGAAAGCCGACGCTCTGTCCAGGATCCGCGCCGCGATCGACGCCGAGCACGGCGTAGAGGCGGAGACCCTCCTGACCGGCTACCTGCGCCAATACGGCGAAGACGCGTCGTACTGCCTGCTCTCTGGGGTGAAGTCTTTCCGTGACGACCGTCTTTCGGCGGCCAGGCAATACTTCAACAAGGCGTTGGCCGCGAGCCCCGGCAATGCGGAGGCGGCCGAAGGCCTACAATTGGTCGAAAGCCGGATCAAATCCGTTGAGTCGTTGCTGACCGTGAAAATCCGGCGCGCCGAGGCATTGACGAAGCAAAAGGCGTTCGAACAGGCGACGGAGGCCTACGCGGAAACCCAAAAATTGGCGCGCTTGTTGGAAGACGCAAGACAAATTGCCGAATTGACTTCGGCCATCGAAAAGACGAAAAAATTGGCCGAAGACGAGGCGCAGAAATCGTCGCGAATGGCCCGCATCGGACCGCCGCCGAAACCACCTGCTCCCCGTTCGGCGAAGGCTGAAAGCCGCGAACAGCCTGGCACGGCGATCCCGGTCGCGGAAGCGCCGGACGGGGTCGCCGACGTAGCGTCGCCGCCGATAGTGGCCCACGAGACCCAGCCTGCAACCCCGCCTGAGTCCCAGGAGCGGCCGGCGCCAGACGTGTTGGCCAAAGATGCCACGACGGCCGCAGCAACGCTTCCCAGAAAAAAACGCGTGCCGCCGCCGCCGGTGAGCGCCGCGTCGCGTCTGGCAAAGGCCTTCGAAACTTCCCAACCCGCGCAAGTGCCGCCGCCGTCGAAGCCGGAACCGCCGCCTGTGTTCGCGCGGTCG
>Ga0181520_10000475_pt1 | contig 89112 bp, 63 predicted proteins | sample PEATcosm2014_Bin_29_FD_132451 | JGI IMG/M metagenome (GOLD analysis project Ga0181520, IMG submission 132451) | Peatland microbial communities from MTU Mesocosm Facility, Houghton, MI, USA - PEATcosm2014_Bin02_30_metaG | ecosystem: Environmental > Terrestrial > Soil > Wetlands > Peat | place... | reverse complement strand
GTCTGCTGCCTGATCGCCATCGCGTCCGCCGAACGCCAGGCGTCGCCGACACCGACTCCGCCGGCACCCGCCGTGCCGCCGGCCGTCGCGCCGTCGGCGAAAACCGCCGACACGGCGGACATGGTGCACATTCGGGCCGGCATTTTCACGATGGGCCGCGTCGCGGGCGACAAGAACTACGATACGGACGAAACGCCGGCGCATCGCGTGGGCGTCAATCCGTTCTGGATGGACCAGCATCCGGTGACGATGGCCGAGTACGAGGCGTGCGTCGGCGCGAAGGTCTGCCAACCGGCCAAGACGTCCACCGAGGCGATGTGGGCCGAATATTACAACGCCGGCAAAAACGACCGCGCCAATCACCCGGCGAACGGCGTGGATTGGAACGACGCCACGGCGTATTGCACGTGGAAGGGCAAGCGGTTGCCGACCGAGGCGGAGTACGAATACGTCATGCGCGGCGGGCGCGAGGGCGTCATTTATCCGTGGGGCCCCTCGCCGACGCCGACGGCGCACTTCGGCAATTACGCCGACGAAAGCCTCAAGAAAAAATACGACAACTGGAAAATCTACCCGGGCTACGACGACGGTTTTACGGGCACGTCGCCGGTCTGCACGTTCAAACGCAACCTGTACGGTCTGTGCGACATCAGCGGCAACGTCTGGGAATGGTGCGCCGATTGGTACGCCAAGGGTTATTACGCCACGTCGCCTTCGACCAATCCTCAGGGCCCGGCGACCGGAAAGGACCGCGTGCTGCGCGGCAGCGCCTGGGACAGCGAACCCTGGTACGGCCGGACCTCCGCGCGCGATTACGCGGCGCCCACGTATTGGTATCACAACATCGGCTTCCGGTGTGTGAAGGACTGAGAGGCTGCGCCGCGCGAAGCGCGCCGGGGGCCACGCAAGACCCAGCCTCCCAGTCTCGCCTCGCGCTTCGCGCGGCGAGCCTCCCGTTTGACATCGCTTCCGCGTCCCGTTATCTTGCGGTCATGAACCGGATGCGAATCAGTCACCGCCATCATTGGACCGGAACCGCCGCCGGATGATGGCGCCCTAGATCGAATCGCCATCGACGCCGGCTGCGGGCCGGCGTTGTTCGTTAACAGAGAGGGGTTGCGGCATGATCGATTCCGCGGACCGCGGCAACGTCAAATTGGCGTTGCCCAAAGGTCACATGGAAGACGAGGTGATCAAACTGCTGGCCGACGCCGGCATCCGCGTCGCGACGAGCAGCCGCAGTTACCGGCCTACGCTTTCGCTGCCCGGGTTCAGCGTCAAAGTGCTGCGGCCGCAGAACATCGTCGAAATGCTGCAACTCGGTTCGCGCGACGTCGGTTTCGCCGGCGCCGATTGGGCGGCCGAACTCGATGCGGATATCGTCGAGTTGCTGGACACCGGCCTCAACCCGGTGCGCCTGGTCGCCGCCGCGCCGGCAGAAATCCTCGTCCGCGGCAAGCTGCCGCGCCGGCGGCTGATCGTCGCGTCGGAATACGAACGGCTGACGCAGGATTGGATTCGGCACAAGCGCTTGAGAGCGACTTTCGTGCTCTCGTACGGCGCCACCGAGGTGTTTCCGCCCGAAGACGCCGACTGCATCGTCGACAACACCGCGACCGGCTCGACGCTCGTCGTCAACCGGCTGGAGATCGTCGATGAACTGATGACGTCGTCGACGCGTCTCTACGCCAATCGCAAAGCCATGGTCGATCCGTTCCGCCGCGAAGCCATCGAGCGCCTGGTGCTGCTGCTCTCGTCGGTGCTCGAAGCGCGCCGACGGGTCATGATCGAACTCAATGTGCCGGCCGACAGGCTCGAGGAAGTGATTCGCTTCTTGCCGTGCATGCGCAAGCCGACGATCGCGCCGCTGCACGGCGAAAGCGGCTACGCCGTCAAGGCGGCTGTGCCGCGGGCCGATCTGCCGACCCTGATCCCGCGGCTGAAACTGCACGGCGGGTCCGATGTGGTCGTCACCGCGCCCGATCAACTGGTGCCGTAAGGCGAGAGGAACGGCGATGGACGAATCGCGCGACAAAAAGCCCGTCCCCGCGCCCAACCTGAGCGGGTTGAAGGGCTACTCCGTGCCGCGCGCGCCGGCCCCGACGGATCTGCCGCTCGATCGCAACGAGGGCGAGGCGCCACCTTCGGCGTTGCTCGTGGAACTCGCCGCGCTCGGGCCCGCGCTGCTCAATAGTTATGAAAAAGACCGCGGGCTCGAGCTGCGCGTCGCCGCGATGCTGGGCGTTGCGCCCAACCAGGTGCTGGCGACGGCCGGCGGCGACGAGGCGATCGACCGCGCGTTTCGGGTCTACGTGCAACCGGACCGCGAAGTGATCGTGCCGACGCCGACCTTCGAAATGTTGGTGTCGTTCGCGCGGCTGTCCGGCGGCGTGATCAAACGCGTGCCCTGGCCGGAAGGCGCGTTTCCCCTCGAGGCGACGATCGCCGCAGCGACGCCGCGCACCGGCGTAATCGTCGTCATCAGCCCGAACAACCCGACCGGCGCGATCGCCACCGCCGACGATTTGCGCCGTCTCTCGGCGGCCGTGCCGCACGCGCTGTTGCTGGTGGATCTGGCGTACGGGGATTTCGCCATCGAAGACCTGGCGCCGGTCGCGACGCAGTTGCCCAACGCGTTGATCATTCTGACGCTGTCGAAAGCGTGGGGATTGGCCGGTTTGCGCGTCGGGTTCGCGGTCGGCCCGCGCGAAATCATCGAACGACTGGGAGTGGCCGGCGGTCCGCACCCGGTTTCGAAACTGTCGCGCGCGTTCGCCGAGCGTTGGCTCGACGTCGGCGGGCCGCGCAAACACGCCTTTGTCGCCCGCGTGCGCGCCGAACGCGTGGCGCTGGCGGACCTGCTCGCCGCGCTTGGCGCCGCGCCGTTGCCGTCGCAGGCGAATTTTGTCTACGCCCGGTTTCGCGACGCCGTCTGGGTGCGCGATGCAGCGGCCGGCTTCGGGATCGCGCTGCGCTTGGTCACTGGCAAAGACGGCGTCGCCTGCGGGCTGCGCATCACCTGCCCCGGCAACGACGCCGACTTCGGGCGGCTGCAACACGCCTTGCAAACGACGCTCGCGCCGGAAGCGCTGCTGTTCGACATGGACGGCGTGCTCGCGGATGTGGCGCTGTCGTATCGGACCGCGATCGCCGAAACCGCGCGCTCGTTCGGCGTCGAGGTGACGCCGGCGGACATCGCCGCGGCCAAGGCCGCCGACGGCGCCAACGACGATTGGGTGGTCACGCAACGGCTGCTGGCGGCGCGCGGCGTGCGCGTCGACCTCGCCGAAGCGACGGTCCGTTTTGAAGACATTTATCAAGGCGCGCCCGGCCGGCCGGGGCTGCGCGAAAAAGAGACGCTCATTCCCGACCCGGCGCTGCTGCGCGAGTTGGCGGCGCGAATGCCGCTGGGCGTGGTGACGGGCCGGCCGCGCGACGACGCGATGCGTTTTCTGCGCGGCGCCGGCGTCGCCGAATTGTTCCGCGTCGTGATCTGCCGCGAAGACGCGCCGCTCAAACCCGATCCGGCGCCGGTGCGGCTCGCGCTCGCCCGCCTCGGCGTGCGGCGGGCCTGGATGATCGGCGATGCCCCCGACGACATTCGCGCCGCGCGGGCCGCCGGCGTGCTGCCGCTGGGTTTTCTGCCGCCCGGAACGCCGCGGGCGGAGGTGACGAATTGGCTGCACCAGGCCGGCGCGGCGCGCGTGCTGGACCGCCTGGACCAACTGAAGGAGCTGTTGCCATGATCGAACGCCGCGCCGAATATCGCCGCACGACCAAGGAAACCGACATCCTCTGCCGCCTCGCGCTCGACGGCGCGGGCGACATCAAAGTCGATTCCGGCATCGGTTTTCTCAACCACTTGCTGGAAACGTTGGCCCGCTTTGCGCGCTTCGACTTGACGCTGGAATGCCGCGGCGACCTGGCCGTCGACGACCATCACTCGGCCGAAGATTGCGCGCTCGCCCTCGGCTCGGCGCTTGACAAGGCGCTGGGTGAAAAACGCGGAATCGCGCGGTTCGGTTCGGCTTACGCGCCGATGGACGAGTCGCTCGCCCGCGCAGCGCTCGACTTGTCGGGCCGGCCGTTTGCGGCGGTCGACCTCGGCCTGAAGCGCGACGCGCTCGGCGCTCTCGCGTGCGAAAATATTCCGCACCTGCTGCGCTCGTTCGCAACCGCGGCGCGGCTGACGCTGCACGTCGACGTGCTGCGCGGCGAGAACGATCATCATCGCGCGGAAGCCGCGTTCAAGGCCGTGGCGCTCGCCTTGCGGCAGGCGGTCGCGCTCGACGGCGGCGCCGACGTGCCCAGCGCCAAGGGAGTTTTGTGATGGCCGACGTCGAAGCGTTGGTCGTCCGCACGGGCGTGGCGAATCTGGCGTCGGTGTTCGCCGGGCTGGCCCGCGCGGGCGCGCGGCCGCGGCTGGCGGAAAACGCGGCGGAGATTGCGGGCGCGGCGGCGGTGGTGCTGCCCGGCGTCGGCGCGTTCGGCGCCGGCATGCGGGAGTTGGCGGCGGCCGGGTTGATCGAGTCCGTGCGCGAGCGCCTCGCCGCCGGCCGGCCGACGTTGGCAGTCTGCCTGGGACTGCAACTGCTGTTCGAAACGAGCGAAGAAACGCCGGGCGTCGCGGGCCTCGGCGTTTTGCCGGGCGCGGTGGGGCGGTTTGCCGGCGCGGTGCGCGTGCCGCAAATGGGCTGGAACCGCATCGAGCCGGACGACGGCTGCGCGCTGACGCAGCCGGGCTGGGCGTATTTCGCCAACTCGTACCGCGTCGCCCGGCTGCCGGCCGGCTGGCGCGGCGGGTGGGCCGACTACGACGGCCGGTTCGTGGCGACGCTCGAACGCGGCGCCGTGCTGGCCTGCCAGTTCCATCCGGAATTGTCCGGCGTTTACGGCTTGGAGTTGTTGCGGCGCTGGCTCGCGCGCGCCGCGGGAGGCCGCGATGCTGGCGCATAGAATCATCCCCTGCCTCGACACGCGCGACGGCCGCGTCGTCAAAGGCGTGAAATTTCAGGGCCTGCGCGACGCCGGCTCGCCGCCCGATCTGGCGTACGCGTACGAGCAGCAAGGCGCGGACGAGATTGTCCTGCTCGACGTCAGCGCGACCCCCGAAGGCCGACGGACGCAGCTCGAGACGGTGCGGCAGGTGCGCGCGCGCTTGTCGATTCCGCTGACCGTCGGCGGCGGCGTGCGCACGGCCGACGACGCCGGCCGGTTGCTCGACGCGGGCGCGGATAAGGTCGGCGTGAACACCGCCGCGGTGGCCGACCCGAACGTGCTCGCCGAAATCGCCGAGCGCTACGGCCGCCAGTGCACGATCCTCGCGCTCGACGCCAAGTCGACGCAGCCGGGGCGCTGGCAGGTCGTCGTGCTCTCCGGCGCCCAGGAAACCGGCCGCGACGCGGTCGAATGGGCGCGCGAAGCCTGCGCGCGCGGCGCGGGCGAAATCATGCTCACCAGTTGGGACCGCGACGGCACGCGGCAGGGTTACGATCTCGACCTGATGCGCGCGGTGTCGGCGGCGGTGCGCGTGCCGATCATCGCCTCCGGCGGCGCCAGCACGTTCGAGCAATTGCTCGACGGCATTCGCGCCGGCGCGGACGCCGTGCTCGCGGCCTCGATTTTTCATTACGGCGAATTGACCGTGGCGCAGATCAAAGACTATCTCGCCGCGCACGGCGTGGAGGTGCGCCGGTGATCACGCCCTGCATCGATTTGATGAACGGCTCGACCGTCCAGTTGATCGGCGGCCGCACGAAGGCGCTCGACGCCGGCGACCCGCTGCCGCTCGCCGAACGGTTTCGGCGCGTCGGCGAAATCGCCGTCGTGGATCTCGACGCCGCGATTGGCCGGGGCGGCAACGCCGACCTGATGCGCCGGCTGGTCCGCTTCGCGCCGTGCCGCGTCGGCGGCGGCATTCGCGACGCCGATGCCGCGCGCGCCTGGCTCGACGCCGGCGCGACCAAGGTCGTCATCGGCACGGCCGCCACCCCCCAAGTGCTCAACCAACTGCCGCGGGACCGCGTCGTCGCGGCGCTCGACGCCGAGCGCGACGAGGTCGTCGTCGAAGGCTGGCGCAAACGCACCGGCCGCACGGTTCTGGAACGCATGCAGGAATTGCGCGGCCTGGTCGGCGGTTTCCTCGTGACCTTCGTCGAGACGGAAGGCCGCATGCAGGGCATCGACCTGGCGCGCGTGAAAGCGGTGCGCGAGGCGGCCGGCGACGCGGAACTGACGATCGCCGGCGGCGTGACGACGGCCGAGGAAATCGCGGCGCTCGACCGGCTTGGCGCGGACGCGCAAGTCGGCATGGCGATCTACACCGGCCGTCTGGGTCTGGCCGAAGCATTTGCGGCGCCGCTGCGCTCGGATCGGCCGGACGGACTGTGGCCGACCGTGGTCGTCGACGAACGCGGCGGCGCGCTGGGGCTGGCGTATTCCAATCTCGAAAGCTTGCGGGCGGCGATCGATTCCGGCCGCGGCGTTTATTGGTCGCGATCGCGCGGCCTGTGGATCAAGGGCGCGACATCCGGCGACGAGCAGGACCTGCTGCGCGTGCACGTCGATTGCGATCGCGACACGCTGCGTTTCACCGTGCGGCAACGCGGCGGCGGTTTCTGCCATCGCGGCACGCGCACCTGCTGGGGCGAGGATCGCGGTCTGCCGCGGCTGGCGCAGCGGCTTGAAGCGCGACGGCGCGACGCCCCGCCCGGCTCGTACACGCGCCGGCTGTTCGACGATCCGGCGTTGCTGCGCGCCAAGCTCGCCGAAGAGGCGGCGGAGTTGGCCGACGCGGAAAGTCCCGAACAGGTCGTCGGCGAGGCCGCCGATCTGCTTTATTTCACGCTGGCGGCGATGGCGCGCGGCGGCGTGTCGCTCGCCGACGCCGAAGCCGAGTTGGACCGCCGCGCGTTGCTCGTCACCCGCCGTCCGGGCGACGCCAAGCCGCCCCAGGAGAGACCGGAATGAACGAACCATTTTTGCGCCGCATCCGTCCCGACGATGCGCCCGCGTTGCGTCGCGATCCGGTCGACGCCACGACGTTGGCCCGCGCCGCGGAGATCGTGGACCAGGTCCGCCGCGGCGGCGAAAGCGCGCTTCGCGCGCACGCCGAGCGGTTGGGAGATCTCGCGCCGGGCGCGCCGCTGGTTCGCCCGCGCGAGGAGCTCGCGGCCGCGCTGGCGGCGCTCGAACCGTCCGCGCGCAAGCTGCTGCGGCGAACGGCGGACCGCCTGCGGCGGTTCGCCGAGGCGCAACGGCGCTGCCTGCACGACCTGAATTTCCCGATTGTCGGCGGCGCCGCGGGCCACGTGGTGACGCCGGTGGCCAGCGCCGGTTGCTACGCGCCGGCCGGGCGGTTTCCGCTGGCGTCTTCGGTGCTGATGACCGTTGTGCCGGCCAAGGTCGCGGGGGTCGAGCGCGTGTGGGTTGCGTCGCCGCGACCCACGACGGAGATGCTGGCGGCCGCCGCGGTGGCCGGCGCCGACGCCGTGCTCGCCGTCGGCGGCGCGCAGGCGATCGCGGCGCTGGCGTACGGCGCCGGGCCGGCGCCGGCCTGCGACGCGATCGTCGGGCCGGGCAATCGCTGGGTTACGGCGGCCAAACAACTCGCGGCGGGCCGCGTCGCGATCGATATGCTCGCCGGGCCGTCGGAATTGCTCGTGTTGGCCGACGCCTCGGCCGATCCGGCGTTGATCGCCGCCGATTTGCTCGCCCAGGCCGAGCACGACGCGGATGCGCTGCCGGCGCTCGTTTCGCTCGATGAATCGTTGATCGCCGCGGTCGAGCGCGAGTTGGCCGAACAACTCAGAGACCTGCCCACGGCGGCGACGGCGCGGCAAGCGCTGAAAAACGGTTTCGCCGTACTGGCGCCGGATCTGACGGTCGCCGTCGCGATTTGCGACCGCTTGGCGCCGGAGCATCTGGAAGTGATGACCGAAAACGCCGACGAGGTCGCGGGGCGGCTGTCGAATTTCGGCGCGTTGTTCATCGGCGGCGCCAGCGCGGAGGTTTTCGGCGACTACGCCGCGGGGCCGAATCACGTGCTGCCGACCGGCGGCGCGGCGCGCTTTGCCGGCGGGTTGTCCGTCTTCACGTTCTTACGGATTCGCACGTGGCTGAAAATCGAGAAACCGGCGGAGGCCGCGGCGCTGCACGACGACGCGGCCGCGTTGGCCCGCATGGAAGGGCTTGTGGCGCACGCCCGCGCCGCCGAGATGCGCCGCCAGACCGGCCGCGTCAAATAAATCCCGCGGTTCGATGAAACAAAAAAAGGGGGAAAGCCTTTCGGCCTTCCCCTTTCGCGTTGAAACGCGTGCGGCGATCAGCAACCGCAGCCGTTGTTCGACTTGCTGTTGTTGTTGACCGGCCCGGGCGAGGTGTCGTCGTCGACCGGGGAAATGTCGTCGTCGGTCGGCGAAGCGTCGTCATCGGGCGAAACATCGTCATCGGGCGAGGCGTCGTCATCCGTCGATTCGACGACGTTGACATTCGTCGTGTCGGTGGCGGATTCGAGTCCGTCGTTCACGGTCAGTTGGAACGTCAAGGTATCCGCCTTCGAGCCGCTCATGAACGTCGGCTTGACCGCGGTGGGATCGCTCAGCGTAACAGCGCCGCCGGCCGTTTGCTTCCACTGGTAGGTCAGCGGCAGCGGCGGCGTTTCCGGGCTGTACGACCCGCTGCCATCAAGTTTGACAAGGGTCTCCGTGGGAACCGTCTGGTCCAGGCCGGCATCGGCCACCGGCGCCGCGTGCTGCTGGACGTAGCCGTAGCAGGACAGATCGAAACCGGCCTGCCACGCGTGCTTTTCATCGCCGAACGCGAAGTTCATGATCGGGTGGCCCCAGGGCGCCACGCTCGTGTCGATCGCCCACGTTTGGCCGCGGTCAGCGGTGTAATAGAGCAACGATTCGTAGGCGATCGCCTGCGCCGCGCCGCCCAGGAAGCCCGTCGTGCCGCTGGGAGAGAAACCTATGCCGCTGATCGCGTAGCCCGACGCTCCAGACAGGGTCATATCCGGGACGTTCGTCGTCCAGTCTTCCCACGTGTCGCCGCCGTCTTTCGAGCGGAACAAGCTGAAGTTCAGGCGCGTGATCGTGTGGGGGGTGCCGAGCACCCAGATCAGGTCCGCGTCGACGGCGACGACGGAGTTGAAGCCGACGCCGGCCTGGGTTTCCACCAGGTCCCACGTCTGGCCGCCGTTCGTCGTCCGCCAAATGCGGCCGTTGGTGTCTTTGGTGTCGTCCGTTTGGTCGACCGGGTGTTGCATGCGGTACACGGGGTCTCTCAACCAGCGCCAATGGTCGACCAGCGCCTGGTATTGCGCGATCGCCGACCTCAGATTGACGGAGGATTTGATCGCCCCCGTGTCGTCGCCGGTGTCGTCGCCGGTATCATCGCCGCTGTCGTCATCCGACGGGGGCGGCGTCGGCTCGGGATCGCCGGTGACCAGGAAGCCGGTGTCCGTATCGACGAAAGAGACGCCGTTGAACGTCGTCGAGCTGTCGCCGGGGGCGTTGATTTTCACCCACGTTTTGCCGCCGTCCTGCGTGCGGGCCACCAAGTTCGGACCGCCGGCCATGTACCCGGTGGTCTGGCTGACGTAGCTGAAGGCCGTGTAGTTGTCGAACGCGGCGACCGGCGTGATCGTGGCCGGGTTGTAGGTATTGCCGCCGTCGTCAGAGTAGAGAATGAATGGCACCATTTGAAACATGCACTCGAACAAGCATTGCGGGAACGGATGTTGGGACTCGCACGCCGGATCCGGCCCGAGGTACAGATACTGCACGTTGTCCGGTCCGGTCGAGGCGACGGCCATCGCGACGTTGAACCAGTTCAACACTTCGCAGCTATTGGGATTGGTGATGTTGTTCGCGGCGATCACGTTCCACACCGAGCCGCCGTTGGTGCTCTTCCACCCGGTGGCCGCGGTGGAACTTCCGGTTTGATCGATGCCGACGGTGTAAAGGTTGTTCATGTCGCCGACGGCATCGAGGAAGCCGGCGTTGGACATCCCCGGGGGGCCGGGCAGCGCGTACAAATCCGTCCATTTCCCGTATTCGGCCCCCGCGGTCGCGGCCAAACCGAAAACGGCCAGGAAAAACAAGGTGGTGATTACGGCCTTCTTCATTGCGATGTCCTCCGTGGCAAACTCGTGCCGGAAAGAAATCTTGTGGGAATCTTTGCGTCGCTCCGCGCGTCGTGATTGACTCGAGATAGTTACCGCCTGCCATTATGCCAAAAAAAACGGAAACGGGGAAGCCCCAAAGGCTTCCCCGTTTTTTGTCGCTGCGAAGCGCGATCAGCAGCCGCAGCCGCTGTTCGATTTGGAGTTGCTTGACGGGCCGGCGGGCGACGCGTCGTCGTCGGCCGCGTCGTCGTCAGTCGGCGAAGCGTCGTCGTCGGACGGCGAAGCGTCATCGTCGGACGGCGAAGCGTCGTCGTCCGTGTTTTCGGTGACGGTGATGACCACGTCATCCGAGCTCGATTCCTGACCGTCGTTCACGGTCAACTGGAAGGTGTACGCGCCCACCGCGCCAGCCACGAAGGTCGGTTTGACCGCCGTCGGGTCGCTGAGGTCCACGGCGCCGCCCGCCGTTTTCGTCCACGCATAGGTCAGCGGCAGCGGCGGGGTCTCCGGGCTGTACGACCCGCTGCCGTCGAGCGTCACCAGCGTGCCAGACGGGACCGTCTGGTCCGGGCCCGCGTCGGCCACGGGCGCCGCGTGCAATTGCACGTAACCGTACGCCGCCAGATCCATGCCGACGCCCCAGGCGTGCTTTTCGTCGCCGAACGCCATGCCCATGATCCCGTGCAATAGCGCGTTGGTCGAGGTCGCATCGAACGTCCACGTTTCGCCGCGGTCGATGGTGTAAATGATCGGCGAGCCTTTGACGAAGCTCGACACGCCCATGGCGCCGCCCAAGAAGCCGGTCATGCCGTCCGGCGAAAACTGCATCGCGGAAATGAACGCCGCATATTGGAGATGCGGGGTGGGCAGGCGGCTCGTGTAATCCACCCAGGTGTCGCCGCCATCGGCAGACCGCCACAGGGTGACGCCGAATTCGTTGGCGACATTGGGTTCGCCCATCACCCAGATGTGTTTGTCGTCGACGATCTGGATCGAATCGAAGCTTTGCTCGGCCTGCGTGAACACCAAGTCCCACGTTTGGCCGCCGTTGCTCGTGCGCCAGATGTTGCCGTCGGTGCCCTTCCCGCTGTTGCGGATTTCACCTTGGTGGGCCAGACGGTAAGCCGGATCTTTCAACCAGAGCGCGTGATTGCGCACGGCTTCCCACTGTTTGATGGCCGTCGCCGGATCGTTTGCGTCGAGCTTCTCCCCCGACGAGTCGTCGTCCGCCGCGCCCGCGCCGGAGACGACGAAGCCGTTGTCCGCGTCGACGAAATCAATGCCGTTGAGCGCCGTCGAGCTGTCGCCGGGGGCGTTGATCTTCACCCAGGTCTGGCCGCCGTCCTGCGTGCGGGCGATCAAGTCGGGCGCGCCGGACATATAGCCGATGGTCTGATTGACGAAGTGGACCGACGTGTAGTCGTCGAACAGGGCCGCCGGCGAGACGGTCCCGTTGTTGAACGTATTGCCGCCGTCATTCGAATAGGCGATGGTCGGAACCATTTGAAACATACAGATGAACATGCACTGAGGGAACGGATGCTGGGCCGCGCAACTCGGATCGGGACCGATGCCGAAATACTGCACGTTGTCCGGGCCGGTCGTCGCGACGGTCGTGGCGATGTCGAAAAACGCCAACACATCGCAACTGTTCATGTTGGTGATGTCGGCGCCGCGGATGGGGTTCCATTGCGTGCCGCCGTCCGTACTTTTCCAGCCGTTTTCCATTCCGGAGGAACTGGTCTGTTGAATGCCGACCGTGTAGAGGTTGTTGATGTCGCCGATGCCAAGTCCCAGGAAGCCGGCGTTCGATAGTCCCGGCGTGCCGGGCAACGCAGACAATGTCGTCCAAGTGCCGTATTCGGCCCAGCCGGCGGCAGCGAAGATGAGAACGGCCGAAAAGGCCAAGGCGAGGACCAAACGGCTCTTCATTTCGAATTCCTCCGTGACAAGTCCATGCGGGCCAATCGGCCGCATCGATGTTGGGGTGAAAGCGCCCAGTTCCGGGGTGTCATGTTAGTGCGGCGATACGAAAACTGTCAATCGCGGAATCTCAGAACAAGAGATTGATTCCTAACATATACGCGGCGCCGTTGGCGACGTTCCGGCCGTACGCGGTGTAACTGCCGGTCAGGTCCAGACTGAGGAAGTTCGTCGCCTGGATGCCGATCGTCACCAACGTGTCGCCGAGGTCGTAATCCGGCCCGTGCAGGAAATCGTGCTGCGCCGCGTTCTTCGCCTGATTGTGGAGCCCCACGTAGCCGTCGAGGCGTACGCGCGCGTAGACGATGCTGTAGTTGAAACCGGCTTCGGCTCCGTACACGACGAGATCGGCCGGGCCGCCCGCGCGGTAGCGGAAACCGGCATCGGCGCCGAGCGTGAACAGCGAGACTTTCACGGCGCCGAGCAAGCGCCCCTCAATATCCACCTGGCCGTCGCCGGGCGGCAAAGCGTGGTGCACGTTGTAGAAATACGGCAACTTGACCAGCCCCTGCGCCGAGAAAGCCGCCCGGTCGTTGCCGACCATGCGCCCCTTCACGCCGAGATCCAGGTCGCCCATGGCGGCGCTGTTCTCGTTGACGTCGTGCACGCCGCGGTATTCCTGCCCGTTGTTCAGCGACGTGTAGGTGTTCGGGACGTTGATCTGGCGGAGAGTTTGTTCGCGCGCCGTCGCGTCGATGAATATGTCCAGCGCGTCCATGACGCCGCCGCGCACCATCAAGTGTTCCTCTACGTCCTGATACAACAAATCGTTCGGGCTGTTCAGGATTCTGCCGTCATCGTTCCGGTATTGGCTGAGCAAGCTGTAGCTGATGCCGAAGCGGCCGTAGAATTTCTGCTCGCCCAGGGTGAACGCATCCGCGTAGGCCGACCCCGCGGCAAGCAATACGATCAACGCCGACAGTGCATAGAGTCGAGGCCAACGCATCAACTATCCCCTCTCAGGTAGTTCAAAAAAGAAAAGATAACACTTCTGCCGCGACTTTTGAAGCTTCCCTCGTCGGCAAAATCCGGCGACAAAAAACCGCGCCGCGGCTAGTGAGCGAATTCCAGCGCGAATTTATCGGGGTCGCTGGCGATGCGCCGCAGCGACACGCCGCGCTGCGCCAGCGCGGCCTCGATTCGGCGGAGATCGGCGGGCGAATCGCGGTAGGTGAACGCGTTGTAGTTGTTGACGAGGTATTGCGCCTGACCGGCGGCGTAGCCCTCCTGAAAGGCCTCGAGATTTTCGGCCGGCGCGCCGCCGCCCAGCGTCGCCGTCCAGAATTCCACGAAATGCTGGCGCTGCTCGTGGGCGAAGTAAATGTGCCGGCCCCCGATGTAGCGGGCGGCGCCGCGCACAAACGCGCGGCAAAATTCGTCGGCCGACAACTGCGGCATGTGGTCGCGCACCAGCGTCGTCGCGCGGATCGCCTCCGCTTCGCCCGTCGTCCCCGACTGGTCCGCCGCCGCCGCCTCGGCCGGCCCGCGCATCACCAGTTTGTCCCCCAGGAACACGACGTTGAAGAACATCGCGTAACCCAGGCCTTCCGCAAACGCCCGGGCGACGTCCGGCTGGACGTTTCCCAGCATGGCGAGCCAGGCGGCGGTTTTTTCCTCCAGCCCCGGCCGGCCCGAATTGTTGACCTGATCCAGTTGGATCAAATGCAAGCCGAAGGAGAAGCCGACGCCTGCCGAAAACGGCGCGCGTCCCTCGGGCGGCCCGGCGAAATTCGTCACCAGGAGCGGAAACGATTTGTCCAGATACAGGGAACGTCCCGCGGCCATGTAACCATAGTCGCGCCATCGACGCGGCACTTTGGCGATGGTCTTCCACGTTTTCGCCAGATGATTCGCGTCGGTCGGCGGCAACTGGGAAAAGACGAATTCTTCATAATCTTCGCCGCGGTGCTCCACGAGAATCGTCATCTGGCGCTCGAAGAAACCCTTGCCGCCCGGCCGTTCCGCGGTGAGATGGCAGAAGCCGCCGATCAGAAACGGCGCGATCGCCAGCCATTTCCAGACGCCGGGGATACGGCTGAGCAGGCGGCAGAGAAAGGCCGCGAGCACGAGATAAATCGGCATTAAATAGCGATTGGACAGGAAATGGGGCGGCTCCCACAAGACCTTGTCCGAGAAGCCGTAGGTCAGCGACCAGAGCAAGAAGAACACCAGCAGCAGCCGTGCGAACCAATCCTTTTTGGCCGTGGCGTCGCGCCGCCGTTCCGACCGCGCCACGTCCGCGGCCGACAAAATCAATCCGAGCGCGGCGACGCTGCAAAACGCGGCGGACAGCGCCGGCAACAGGCGTTCGAGCGCGACCGGCATCCATTGCAAATAAGCCACGCCGTCCACCGCACTCGTCAGCAACAGCGTCGACGCATGGTTGTAACCGGCCATCCGTGGGAAATGGAAAGTATAGAGGCGGAAGAGCTTCGCCAGCACGTGCGGTTGCCCGACCTTTTCCGCGGTCAGCCAAACCTGCGGCGACGGCAACAGGAAAAAGAGCGCAAAGCTCACCGCGAAAAATGCGGCGGCCGGCGCCAACAACCGGACTCCGGCGCCGCGCCATTGCCAGACGGCCAGTGCGGCCAGCGCCAACGCCGCGGGCGCGCTTTGCAAGCAGAAGAACGTCGCAAAGCCGGCCAGCAAGCCGAACACGGCGACCGCGCCGAGTTTCGGCGCCTTGGTTCCCTGGCGAACGAATAGATAAAACAACAATCCCACAAAAAAGGTGCTCTCCATGTGATTGCCCCAAAACATGTGGGAATTCCATTCGAAGAGCGGCGGCGGAAACAAGTGCAGCAGGAAAAACAACGCGGCGGCCGAAAAACCCCAGGCGCGGCGCAGGGCGGCGGTCCAGAACACCAGTGCGCCGGCGACAAACAGGCCGCCGACCACCTTGATCCACAGGAACTTCGAACCACCCATGAGAAAGAACGGCGTCAACAACAGGCCCAGCACCAGCGGGCCGCGGCTCGCGCCGTAGAGGTAACGCGCGGGCGACGCCGCCAAGCCGTCCAGCAGTCCCGAGGCGAGCAGGCCGTTGCGGAGCTGTTCGTAGTCGATGAAGGTGTAGAAGGGCATGCGCCAGATGTAGACGGCGAGCCACGCCGCCGCGCCCACGACCCAAAAAACGATTTCCCAGCGCTTCGTTCGTTTGCCGCGGTTCTGGCGGGGGGCGTCCTGCATGAACGATTAATATACTCCCTTGGCCCGGAGGCAAAGCGTGCAGTTCCGCGGCCGAACGGCTGTTTTCAATGGGTCGCTTCCAAGGCGAATTCGTCCCGGGCCGCGGCGACTCGGCGCAACGCAACGCCTCGCCTCTGCAAAGCGTCGCGGAGCCGCGGCAAGTCCCCGTACCGCTGCGGCGAATACGAAAATGAATGGAACGTGTTGAGCAGATAAGTCGCCTGCCCGTCGGCGAGCCCGGAGAGAAGGGCGGCGGCGCAATCCGCGGGCGGTTCGATATCGAAAGCGGCGGCCCAACGATCGATGAGCGGTTGCGTTGACGCAATCATCGACGGACCGGTTTCCTCACCGAGACGCCGGCCGACGCCGCGGACGAACGCGCGCAGGAAATCCGGCGGGCGCAACGCGCCGGCGAACGCGGCGCCCTCCCGCCGCGGGCTGTCTGCATCCAGTTTCTCGGCATTGGCTCCGTAACCGACCCCCGCGGCAAACGCCGTTGCCGCGGCGTCGTCGAGACCGGCCGTCCAGGCCGACAGCTTCTCGCGAGCGGCTTCGTTCGACCGCTCGGCCGCCCGATACCCCGGCAACAAGGCCGAAAGAACAAGCGGCGCCCACCGCGCGCCGCAACCGAAGGCAAACGGCAAGCGTTCGTCGTCCGGCAGCCCCGCGTCCGCGAGGCCGGCGCCATCGCGCCCCGCGCACCGCGAGCCGCCGAGCGCCTCCCACGCCGCATCGCGCCAGGGACGGCGCATCCGCGCCACCGCAGCTTCCACGCCCTCGCGCGACGAGGGGAAATTTTCGGGCAACCGCGCCGTAAAAAACTGATAATCGTCGCCGCGCCGGTTCCAGAGGAAATCCGTCGCCGCGCCGATCTCCGGCGCGTCCCGCGGGATGGTCCAGGCGATGTTCAGAAAACCCGCGGCGAGGAAGGGCGCGGCCGCCAGCCAGCGACGGCGGCCGCACAACAGCGCCAACGCGCGGCTGAATAACGCGGCAAAAATCGGGTATAACGGCATGAGGTAGCGCATTTGGGGGCGGAGCGCGATGTTGATATCGCGTGGGGACAACAGATATCCCAATATCCAGAATACGACTTGAAACGCGAGCGCGCGGCCGAACCAATCGCCCTTCGTGCGCGGTTCGCGGCGGTGGGCCGCCCGCCACGGCGCCGCCACGGCGACCGCCAGCCCGACGAGCGCCAGACCGGCAAACGCAATCGAGAGAAGATCGGTCTCGGAGCCGGAACCGAACGAAAAAATCTCGCGGAGGCGCCGGTCGGGGACGGTCTCACGGTAAATATTATTGAACGTGGGGAGTTGCACGGCCATTAGCCGGACGAATTTCCGCAAGATCGCGGCCGGGCCGGGATTGGCGGGGAGCAGCGAGTGCAGCGGGGCGTACAGCGCCTTCAATGACGTCCAGGCCGTTCGCGGGCCGTCAGCGTCCGAACTCGCCGCCCGCGGCCCGAACGCCAGCCGAGTCTGCAAAGTAATAATCACCAGCAAGGCGAGGCCGGCGGGAACCAACAGCCGCCGCATGCCGGCCCAGCGCCAGCGCCATGCCGCGGCGACGACCAGGCCCGCGGCCAACGCCGCGTTCGGCACATAGAAAAACGCCGCCACTCCGGCGACGAGCCCGAACGCAACCGCCGCCTGGCGCGTCGGACAAGCTTCGCCCTCGCGGATAAAGAGATACACGAGCAAACCCGAGAAAAAAATGCTTTCGAGATGGCCGGCCCCAGACGACCAATGCCACGGCAGCTCAACGCCCGGCGGCGGCAAGACGTTAAGCGCCAGATACAGCGCGGCCGTCGAGCGACCCCAGGCGCCTGCGATCGCCGCCGTCCAGAAAAAGAGGCCGCCGCCGATGAACAGCATGCTCAGCAACTTGACCCAAAGCGCGCGCGAGCCGGCCAAATAGTAAATCGGCGCGAGCAAAACGCCGTCGATCAGCATGCCGTGGTTTTCGCCGTATTGATAGGCGACGGGCGGCGCGACGAGGCCATCGAGCAGGCCGGTCGCCAATGCGCCGGCGCGAACGTCTTCATCGAGGTGGGCCTGCCAGGAAACGTCGCCGCGATGGCACCAGACGCCGGCGCGAAAGAGATACACCATCACCCACGCGGCAGCCAGCGCGAACCAAAGCGCGCGTTCGCGGTTCGGCCATCGCGGGGCGGCGTTGGTCGACGATTCGCTCATGTCACTTCGCGATTTCCAGCGCGAATTCCTCGGCAATGCGGCCCGTCGGTTGCAACTCAACCCCGCGTCGAGCGAACGCCTCGCGGAGCAACGGCAAATTGATCCGCGGCGGGCCGAAGGCAAAATAGTTGAAGTCGTTCGTCAGATAGTGGGCCTGGCCCTCGGCGTAACCCCGATAGAATTCCTGCGTTGCCTCCGGCGGCGAATCGGCCGCCACGACAGACGCCAGAAAGGCGGCGTAGCCGGCGACGGATTCCGGCGGCAGATTCGGTTGACGCCAGCCCTGCCATTGTCCGACGCCGCGAAGAAAAGCCTGCTGGCGGGCGGCCGGCGCCGGCTGCGCGAGGCGGGCGGCAAGGAAGCGCGCGACGCAGCGCAGGCGGTCGGCCAGCAGCGCCGAATTTTCCAGGCGATCGCGAAAGAAATCCGGAGCGTTGCGCGAGAATTCGGAATCGAAACGCGCGCAATTTTCCGCCATGCCGCCGCCGACGCCCTCCGCGAAAGCCGACGCGAGCGGCGCGTCGAGCCTCGCGGGCAGGGCAATCAAGTCAGCGTTTTTCTCGGCGAAACCTTCGATTTCGTCGCACCCAAGCGGGAACAGTCGATCGCCGAAATCCAGGCCCGCGCCGCGCGCGATCGCGGCCCGGCCGTCGCCGCCGAACGCGGCGTCGCCGAGCAACGAGGTCAAGGCTTTGTCGGCGTGCAACCAGCGGCCGTAGGCGGCCCAGCCGTCGTCGCGCCAGCGGCGCGGCAATCTGGCGACCGCGAGCGCGGGCGACGCCGCCGGGTTTTCCGTCCAACTGTTCGGCAAGCGGTCGAAAACCATCCAGTCGTAGTCGTCGCCGCGGCGCTCGGTCAAGGTTCGCCAACTGCCGGAAAAATAGGCTAGATCGCGCGGCGCGAGCGGCTTGAGATTCGCGAGGCCGACGGCCAGGAACGGCGCGAGCGGCAGCCACTTCCAGAAGCCGGGCAGCCGTGAAAAGAGATAACAGACGAACGCGGTCAAGATCGGGACGAGCGGCAGCAAATACCGCAGCGCAAAAAAATCTCCGGGCGGCGGCAGCATGCGTTTGGCGTATCCAATCGCGACGAAGAAAACGAGGAGGTGCAGCAGCAGGGCGCGGCCCAGCCAGTCCGCGGCGGGCAGGCCGGGGCGACGGCGCGCCAGGCGGATCATTGCAACGATCGCGGCTACGATTCCAAGAACGGCGGCGACGTAAACCGCGGCCGACAACGCCGGCCAACCCGCGACGTGGTATCCGGTCAGCCGCGGCAACGCCCAAAAAAGCAGATCGCGCCAACGTTCGAAGGCCTGCGCCGGCCAGGCGCGGTGGATCTGCAACTCATCGGTCGAATTGAGCAAAAACGGCGCGAGGCTCAGCAGGAAAACCGGCCCCGTCGGCCAGACCAACCGCGCCAGCCCGGGCCGGCGCCAGCGCCACACGAAACCAACCGCCAAGGCAATGGCCATGAACAAGTTGTCCAGGCAAAAGACAACGGCGAATCCCGCGAAGAGGCCCGCGGCGGCCGAGACCCAGAAACCCGGCCGCGCTTCCCCGGCGCGCAGGAACAAGAGCAGCAACAGCCCCGCCAGAAAAACACTTTCGAAATGGTTGGCCCAGAATTGATGCGAATGCCATTCCCAAAACGGCGGCGGCAGCGCGTTCCACAGCAGAAACATCGCCGCGGCGGCGAATCCCCAGACGCGGCGCAGCGCGAGCGTCCAGACGAGCGCGCCGCCCGCGGCGAAGAGGCCCCCCAGCAACTTGATCCAGAGGTATTTCGAGCCGCCCAGAAAAAAAATCGGCGCGAGAACCGCGCCGTAGACAAGCGGCCCTTCGCCGATGCCGTACCGGTAATATTTCGCGGGCGCGGCCAGGCCGTCTAGCAGGCCGCTGGCGAACGCGCCGTTGCGGATTTGCTCAAAGTCGGGTCGGACGTTGACATAGTAGAAGAACCGCACGCCGTAGACGTATAGCCAGAGCGCCGCCACCGCGATCCAGACGATGGTCTCCAGCCGTTGCGTCGGGTTGGCGCGACGGGTCGGCAAGGGCGGGTTCATGCTTACGCGGCCCGCAGCAACTTCGCGAAGACCTCGATCGCTTCGTCGATCCCGTCGCGATCGACATCCAGGTGCGTCACCGCGCGCAGGGCCATATCGCCGAACGGCGTCAGCAGCACGCCGTACTCGACCAGCAGCGCCCGGAGTTCCGGGGCGGTGAAGCGGCAGTCTTCCGCCAGGCGCACGATGACGATATTCGTTTCCACATCGGCCGGCCGGATTTCGAGGCCCGGCAATTCGGCCAGCCCCTCGGCCAACCGGCGCGCGTTCGCGTGGTCCTCGGCCAGCCGCAGCACGTGGTGGTCGAGCGCGTAAATCGCGCCGGCCGCCAAAATGCCCACCTGCCGCATGCCGCCGCCGAGCCGCTTGCGCGTCCGGCGCGCCTTGTCGATCGTCGCCGCGTCGCTGGCCAGCAGCGAGCCGACCGGCGCGCCCAGCCCTTTGGACATGCAAACATTGACCGTGTCGGCGTAACGCGTCCAATCGGTCGCCGGCACGCCGCGCGCGACCGCCGCGTTGAAAAGGCGCGCGCCGTCGAGATGAATGCGCAGCCCGAACTCCGCTGCGAGGTCGGCGACCTGTTTCATGATTTCCACGGGGAAAATGCGGCCGCCGGCGCGGTTGTGCGTGTTTTCCAAGCAGATCAGCCGGGTTTGCGGCGCATGAATGTCATTCGGCCGGACGCGTTTGCGCACCATCGCCGCCGTCAACGCGCCGTTGTAGCCGTCGATGGTCGCCAGCGAAACGTGCGAGATGAAAGCCGGTCCGCCCGATTCGTAGAAATACAAGTGCGCGGTGGATTCGCAGATGATCTCGTCGCCCGGCGCGGTTTGCACCTGAATCGCGGTCTGGTTGCTCATCGTGCCGCTCGGGAAGAACAACGCCGCTTCCTTGCCGAGCATCGCCGCGACTTTCGCTTCGAGTTTCTTCACCGTCGGATCGTCGCCGAACACGTCGTCGCCGACTTCGGCTTCGGCCATCGCGCGGCGCATGGCCGCGACAGGGCGGGTGACCGTGTCGGATCGCAAATCGATGGGTTGGCGCATGGTCTTCATCCCCGGTTTAGTCCAAACCATATTCTTTCATTTTTGCATACATCGTCGAGGGCGCAATGCCCAAGTGAGCGGCGGCTTCCCGGCGGGTCGGAAAGGATTCCAAGGCGCGCCGAATCACATTGCGTTCGACGTCGGCCAGGCTCGGCGCCGGGGCGTTAGGATCGGCGAGCGGGTCCGCCGACAATGCCAGATCGGCGGCGTGCAGACGGTCGCGACTGCCGGCCAGGAGCAACGACCGGCCGAGGACGTTGGCCAATTCGCGCACGTTTCCGGGCCAGGAGTGCGCGAGCAGCACGCGCATCGCGTCGGCGCCGACCGCGGGCGGGGCGCGGTGATAACGCGCGGCTTCCCGGGCCAGCAGATGCTCGACCAGCGGCGGCAGATCGTCCAGGCGATCGCGCAACGGCGTCAGCGCGATCGGAAACGTATTCAGTCGATGCAGCAGGTCGGGCCGAAACCGTCCGGCGGCTGCTTCGGCGCGCAGATCGCAGTGCGTCGCCGCGACCACGCGGACGTCGACCGGCGTCGCCCGCGCGCAGCCGACGCGGCGTACTTCGTGTTCCTCGAGCACGCGCAACAGATTCGGCTGCAGATCGAGCGGCAGTTCGCCGATCTCGTCGAGGAGCAGCGTGCCGTGCTCGGCCAGTTCGAACAGCCCTTGCCGGTCGGTCGCCGCGCCGGTGAAGGCGCCTTTGACGTGCCCGAACAACTCCTCGGCGATCAACTCGTGCGCCACGGAGCCGCAATTCACCGCGACGAACGGCCCCTCGGCCCGCGAACTAACGCTGTGAATGGCGCGGGCGACCAGTTCCTTGCCGGTGCCCGTGGGCCCTTCGACGAGCACGGTCGCGTCGGTCGGGGCAACCACGCGAATCAAACCGAATACCCGGCGCGTCGCCTCGCTGCGGCCGACCATGCCCGCGAAGCGCTCGTCCTCGGCGATCGGCGCCGCGGCCACGTCTTCTTGGTGCGCAAGCGTCAGGACGGTCTTGCCCAGCCGCAGTTTCGCGCCCGGCGGCCAGACCGCCGACAACACGCGCATCTCGTCCAGATACGCGCCGTTGCGGCTGCCCAGATCGACGATCGTCCAGCCGTCCGCCGAAAGTTGCAGCCGGGCGTGCCGGCCGGACACGAACTCGTCGGTCAACGCCACGTCGCAGCCGAGCTGGCCGCCGATCACCAGCGCGTCGCGGTCGATCTCGATTTCGCGCGGCGCGTCCGGTCCTTCCACCACGCGCAGCACGGCGCGGCTCGCGGTGATCGTCTGCCGATCCGCATCGTAGCGCAGCCATTGCGTGCGCAACGACGACGCCCCGGGCGCCGCCGCCTGCGTGGACGCGGTGAAGGAATACGGCCCGACGTCAAACGGCTCGCCGGACGGGATCGCGGCCGCGCGACTGCCGCGGGTGAGCCAGATTTCCCGGCGGGCGGGTTCGATTTTGAGGGTTTCGGTCAGCCCCGGCAGGTGCAATTCGCAATCGTCGGTCGCGCCGACGCGCAAGCCGGCCGCCGGCAGTCCCAAGCGGAACAACAACCCGCCTCGTTCGCGTACTTCCAACCACCACATGCGGGGGACTCCCGTGGTTTGCGGCCCGCGCAGTCGGGCCGCCAGGGGCGCGCGCGAGAACTCACCGAACGAAAATCAAGATCGCGATCTCGCCGAACAGCGTGATGGTCGCCAGAAACAACCACAACTGCCCGACCGACAGTTCCGGTTTTTCCGTTTCGCGTTCGCCGCCGGTCATGGCGTCACGTAGCCTTCCGTTTGCGCCCGCGCCGCCTCGAGATCCTGGCGCAGGCGCTTGATCAGATCCAACGTCTGCTCGCGGTTGAACTCGGGGGCGGCCAGCGTCTGCGCCAATTCGGCGAGGGCAGCGTCGACACGGACGAGCGCCGCGACATCGTTTCGCGCGCGCTGCCGCAACGACGCCTGCATTTCGTTGAACGCGGCGGCGATCTGTTGAAATTCGTCCTTCTCGCGCAACTTGAGATCGCGGGTGTAATTGCCGTCGAGCACCCAACCCAGGTGCCGCCCAATTGCGTAGATCGGCCCGACGATGCGGTGCGAGAAACGCACGCCGTACCAGACCGTCAGCGTCATGAACACAACGAGCACGCCCAACATCGCGAGGATGGCGCCCCGCAGATTCGGCGCTTCCTGTCCGGAAACGGAGCCGCTGCCGAAAACGAGAATCAACAGCCCGGCGATGCCCAGCGACACGATGAAAACCGCCAGCAACGCCACATACTTGCCTTGAAAAGCGCGGTCGATGAAATAGCGCCGCCGCCGGCTCGGCTCCTGGTTTTCAAACTCCGTCGCCATGCGCCTGCTCCTCCTGTGGGAAGGTGGGCTTAATAGAACAAACGCCGGGCAGCGTCAACGCGACCTGGACTTGACGAACGCGGCGAGGTCCTCGCGCAATTCGTCGTCGCCCGCCAGCAATTGCTCCAACGCCGCCACGCACCGCTGGTCGAAAGTCTTGCCGGCCTGCTCGCAAAAATAATCGAGAATATCTTTTTCGCTCCGCGCTTTGCGCCAGACGCGGTCGGCGAGCATGGCGACGAAGGCGTCGGCCAGTCCGAGCGCCCGCGCCTCGAATTCAATTTCGTCGCCGCGCAGCCCGGCGGGATAACCGCTGCCGTCGAGCCGCTCGTGATGCTGGTAAATCAGGTTCGCCACGTCCCACGGATAAATAACCGGTTCGACGATTTCGGCGCCGATCTTCACGTGTTCTTCCATGACGGCGCGCTCGGCGGCGTCGAGTTCATCGGACTTGAGCAGGATCTCCAGCGGCACGCCGATCTTGCCCACGTCCAAGAGCATTCCGGCGATGCGCAGGCGTTCGTGTTCTTCGTCGCTCAGGTTGAGTTGCCGCGCGATGGCGACGACGACCTTGGCGACCATCGCCGAATGGCCGACGGTGTACGGATCTTTGGCCTCGATGGCGCGGACTAGCGCCTGGATGGTCGCCAGGTAGGCGAGTTTCAGGCGGATCTCCGCCGCGACCAGCGCTTCATCGCCGCGGGCCAGCGCCTCGCGCAGCGACCGGATCTCCGCGCGCAGGCGGATGGTCTCCGACTCGACGGTCTCCGTTTTTGCGCCAGGATCGAAATCGCTCATGGCGGTTTCCCTTCAATCTTCGATCAAAAGGGCCTTGCGCCGCACGAGACGCGATATCGCTTCCTTGTTTTCTTCCGACAAGTCGATGAACTCGATCCCCATGCCCGGATTCAGATTGCGGCCGCCCGGTTTGTATTCGTTGATCCAAATGACGCGTCCGCGGACGGCGATCAACCGCGAGCCAGCCTCGGGAAGCGCGAACTTCACGGTGAGCACGGCGCCGACCGGCAGTGGATTGCGGGTCGAAAGAAAAATGCCGCCGCGGCTGACGTTGGACGTGTACTCGAAAAGAAACGTGTCCTCGGAAGTCAATTCAAAATCGACCCGCGCTTTGAGCGGGACGCGGGCGTCGCGACGTTGGTCGCGACCGGGGTCGGGACGATGGCCGGACGGTTTGACGCGGGTCGCTATTTTTTTTGCCATGGGTTCCCCTGCCTGTCTTGCATTAACGGCCGCCTGGCGGTTTTAGATCGAATGTCAATTGCGAACGGACGGCGTCGTCCATCGTCCACACCGACCGGTACTTGCCGGGAAGGCTCCACGCGCCGGAGGCGACGAGGGCGAGATCGCGTCCGAAAAACTCCATGTCCCAGACCTGTTCCGCCTCGCTTTTTCCGTTCGGATCGGTCACCTGCCAGCGGACCACGTGCCGGCCGACCGCGTTGCGCAGAACCAACGTGAAGTAAACGCGTCCGCCCGCGGCAAACACGGTGTTCTCTCCGGAGACCGTCCGCGTGCGATCGTTATACGCGGAGCCGAGCTGCGCCCGCGCGACAAAACCGGGCGACGGGTCCTGCGCCGCCTCGTCTTGCAGCTTCAGCGCCGTTTCCAACTCTTTGGCGCCGGCGCTGCCGGGCGCGAGAATCCATAGCGCGTGCAAGCATTGTCGCGCGCCCGTCGGATCGCTGGTTTCCCGGGCCCGCAGCAATCCGAGGCGCAGCCAGGCCTCGGTCAACCGGCAATTGACCGCCAACGCTTGTTCGAGCTGGCTGGCGGCCGCATCGGCCTGCTGTCGTTTCTCGTAAAAGTCGGCCATACGGAGGTACTCGCCGGCGTCCTCGTCAACGCCCACCGCCTCGATCGCGAAGACCTCGCGCGGCGGTTGGCCGGGGTCGGCGAGCAACAGCCGACCGGCCTCGGTGTGGCGCCGCGCCGCTTTGGGCAGGCCCATTTCGAGCAGCAGCCGCCCAATCAGCAGCGGCGGTTCCGGATTCGTCGGGGCCAGCGTTTGTGCGAAAAACAGCGCCGTGAGCGCGGCATCGAACGATCCTTCGCGCTCCCAAATGCGGGCTTGCGCGGTTTGGACGGTCGCGAGCAAGGCCTTGGCGTCGGCGTCATTCGGACTCAACTCGCGGGCGCGCCGCGCCGATTCCAGCGCCGGCAGGAGCAAACCCCGATTCAGTTGCACGCGGGCCAGCGACTTGAGCACCTCCGGCCGGTCGGGCGCGAGGCGCATTGCCGCGTCGAGCTCCTGCTGCGCGCCCTCGTTGTTGTCGCGCCAGACGAAATATTCAGCCAGGATGACGTGCGGCTCCCAGCGGTCGGGGTAATCGCGAATCGCGGCGCGGGCCGCCTGCGCCGATTCCACCAGCCGCTTTGCTTTGCGCAAAGCCTCAGCTTGGTAGATCATCGCCTCAGCCCGCATCGGGAAATTAACGACGCCGGCCTCGGCGGCCTGGCCGAAAAGCGTCGCCGCCTGTCCCCAATCGCCGGCACGGTAGCGTTCCAGACCCTGCTCGTAATATTGTTTCGCCACGGTGTGAATCGGCCCCTGATACTCCCGAGCAGATTTGATCGCTTCTTCGTAGGGGTCGATTGCCGGCGCCAGCGGTCTTTTTTCGGTGCAGCCGAGCAGACCCGCGAGCACCACGGCGACGGCCAGCCATAGAAATTCGACGCGGTTCGTTCCGGGCATCCGCGCAATCATGGAAACTCTCGCCGTCCAGCAAAAAATGCCGGACAATTCAATACTTTACGCGATCAACCGGCCATACGCTACCATCCGTTTCGCACGCTTGTCAACAACTAAGTCAAGGCGGTTCGCCGACCCGGAACAGTCGATTCCGATTTTTTTGCCCGTCCCGGCCTTTCGTATTGACATCTGAACGGCTCATGGTTAGGTTGCGTCGGTCAAGAATAAGTCATTGTGTTTGTATAGTTAGTTTGTATGGGGAAGCGCACCGAAACGTTGTTGAAATAACGCCGCGAACCCGCGGCGAAAAACATGTTACCCGTTAATATGAAAGCAGGAGGAGATTCCATGAAGATTAGACCGCTTCACGATCGAGTCATTCTCAAACGGCTGGAAGAGGAAGTCATGTCCAAGGGCGGCATCATTATTCCCGATTCGGCCAAGGAAAAACCGGCGCAGGGCGAAGTCATCGCCGTCGGAACCGGCAAAATTCTGGAAAACGGCAACAAAGTCGAAATGAACGTCAAGAAGGGCGACAAGGTGCTGTTCAGCAAGTACTCGGGCACCGAAGTGAAAATCGACGGGGAAGAAGTGCTGATCATGCGCGAGGATGACATCCTCGGCGTCATCGAAAAGTGAATATGACTCCGCGGAGTCCAATGAAATAACCCAGGAGAAGAACCATGGCCAAAGACATCCTTTATCGGGACGACGCTCGAAGCAAGATTCTCGCGGGCGTGAACAAGCTGGCGGACGCCGTGCGGGCGACGCTGGGCCCCAAAGGCCGCAACGCCGTGCTCGAGAAGAGCTTCGGCGCGCCGACCGTGACCAAAGACGGCGTGACCGTCGCCAAAGAAATCGACCTCGAAGACAAGTTCGAGAATATGGGCGCCCAGATGGTGCGCGAGGTGGCGTCGAAGACCTCCGATGTGGCCGGCGACGGCACCACCACCGCGACGATTCTGGCGCAAGCCATCTACCGCGAAGGCGTGAAGATCATCACCTCGGGCGCCAACCCGTGGGATCTCAAGCGCGGCATCGACAAAGCGGTGGATGTGGTCGTCGAAGAGTTGAAGAAAATGGCGAAATCGACGCAGGACCGCAAAGAAATCGCGCAGGTCGGCACGATCAGCGCGAACGGCGACCCGACGATCGGCAACATCATCGCCGAAGCGATGGATAAGGTCGGCAAAGAGGGCGTCATCACCATCGAAGAAGCGAAGGGCATGGAGACGACTCTCGAAGTCGTCGAAGGCATGCAGTTCGACCGCGGCTATCTCAGCCCGTACTTCGTCACCGATCCCGAGCGGATGGAAGCGACCCTCGAAAACCCGTACATCCTGTTGCACGAGAAGAAGATCGGCAACATGAAAGACCTGTTGCCGTTGCTCGAACAGATCGTCAAGTTGGGCCGGCCGCTGGTCATCGTCGCCGAAGACGTCGAAGGCGAAGCGCTGGCGACTCTGGTCGTCAACAAACTGCGCGGCACGCTGAACGTCGCCGCGGTCAAGGCCCCGGGCTTTGGCGACCGCCGCAAGGCGATGATGCAGGACATCGCGACGTTGACCGGCGGGAAAATGATCGCCGAAGAATTGGGCATCAAGCTCGAAGGCGTGACCATCAACGACATGGGCACGGCCAAACGTGTGGTGATCGACAAAGACAACACGACGATCATCGACGGCTCCGGCAAGCCGGCCGACATCGAAGGCCGCGTCAAGCAGATTCGCGCCCAGATCGAAGAAACCACCAGCGACTACGACCGTGAGAAGCTGCAAGAGCGGCTGGCGAAACTGGTCGGCGGCGTCGCGGTGATCAAAGTCGGCGCGGCGACGGAAGTCGAGATGAAAGAGAAGAAGGCCCGCGTGGAAGACGCGCTGCACGCGACCCGCGCCGCGGTGGAAGAAGGCATCGTCCCGGGCGGCGGCGTGGCGCTGCTGCGCTGCCTGCCGGCGGTCGACAAACTGAAGCTGGACGGCGATCAGCAGGCCGGCGTGAAAATCGTGAAGCGGGCCCTCGAAGAGCCGATTCGCCAGATCGTGGTGAATACGGGCGTCGAAGGTCCGGTCGTGGTGGACAAAGTCAAAGCCGGCAAGGGCGGCTACGGTTTCGACGCCGCGAGCGAAGAGTTCTGCGACCTGCTCGAGGCCGGCATCATCGATCCGACCAAGGTCACCCGTTGCGCGCTGCAGAATGCCGCCTCGGTGTCCGGCGTGCTGTTGACCACCGAGGTCATGGTCGCCGACAAGCCGAAGGACGACAAGATGCCGCGGATGCCCGGCGGGGGCGGCGGCATGGGCGGCATGGGCGACATGATGTAATTCGCGCCGCCCGGCGTTTGCTATGCTTTGCCAGAGCCCCGGCGCCGTCGCCGGGGCTTTTTTCACCGCCGCGGCAGCGGCGGGCGTTCGACGAAACCCAGCGCGCCGCCGCAACGACCAGCGTCGGCCGGCGCCAACGAAAAGGAGTCGGAGATGAAAGGGCAACCGAAAGTCATCGAAGCGTTGAACGGCCTGTTGGCGGATGAATTGACGGCGATCAATCAGTACATGGTTCACTCCGAGATGTGCGACAACTGGGGTTACGCGCGCTTGCACGAGTTCAACGAAAAGCGGGCCATCGACGAGATGAAGCACGCCGAAAAACTCATCGGGCGCATCCTGTTTCTCGACGGGATTCCGCTCGTCAGCAAGTTGAACCAAATCTCGATCGGCGCCGACGTGCCCAAACAACTCGCCAACGACCGCGCCGCCGAAGACATGGCGATCAAAAACTACAACGCGGCGATCAAGTTGTGCGTCGAACTCGCCGACAACGGCACGCGCGAATTTCTCGACGACATTCTCGAAGACGAAGAGCGCCACATCGACGACCTCGAGGCGCATCTCGACCAAGTCGCACAGGTAGGCGTGCCCATCTACCTCGGCGAGCAAATCAAGAAATCGTGATCCGCGATCGCCAACGGCAATAAGGACGTGGGAAAGAACTCGGGATTCCCGTGGCGACGCCCACCGAGGCGCTTTGCTATGTCCCCGCGCGGGCGGCGATCATCATCCCCGCCCGCGCCGTCGGCGCTCCTGCCCGGCGCAAATCGTTCGCGCAGAACCACCTGATCGCGTCCTCTGCCGCCCGCCGCACCATCGCTTCTCAGCCTGCGGAATTGCTGGGACTTCGGCGTTATCCTTGACACCGCGCCGATTAGGCGTACGATGTGCGGCGGTTGAGGAAACGATCGCGCGTCGGGAGTTTGCTCCTCCGAAATCGAGTATTTGATGCGAGTCCGACTCCGCACGGCGTCGGTCGCGTCGGAAAGTTCGCGTTCCCGTCAAACCGCTAGCCGAGGGTGACGGGCGCACCGTGACCTTGCGAATGCCAGAATCGACCCTCGCCAATCGCTCGCCAACCGCCGAAGCGCGGACGGCGAGTCCGCCCGGAATGTTTCTGTTTCACCCCGCCATCGACGCCGGGCATCGGCGGCTGGCCGACGGCGAGAACTTCATGCATTTGCCGTCGCTGGGCCTGCAATACCTGATGGCGACCATGCGCCAGGCCGGCCGGGCATTCGCGATCTGGGACCAGACGGTGCGTCCGATCGACCCGCGCGCTCTGGCGGAAAAAATCCGGGCGACCGGCTTGCCGGTCGTCGGGATCTATTCGAACGTCATGGTCAAGAACAACGCCCTGCGATATCTGCGGGAGATAAAACGCGAGACGGCGGCGCGAGTGGTTGTCGGCGGACCGGGCGTCGTCGAAGCGGCCGACTACATGGCGGCGGGCGCCGACGCGGTGTGCCTCGGCGAGGGCGAGCCGCGATTGACCGCACTGATCGACGCGCTCGCGGGGAACGGCCGCTTGGCGGATATTCCCGGCGTTTGGGGGCGGGACGTGAACGCGACCGTCTTCCAGACTCCCTCCGCGCCGCTCGTCGACGACCTCGATACGCTGCCGATGCCCCACCGTCCGCCGGAACTCGCGCCACTGTACGGCGAACCCGGCAACCCGACGCAACGCGGCCGAATTTGCGTCAGCATGACGGCTTCGCGCGGCTGCCCGCACCGGTGCTCGTTTTGCACGTCGCACGAGATCTGGAATCGAACGTTCCGAATTCGCTCGGTCGGCAACGTCATCGCCGAAATCGAAGCCGTTCAAGCGCAGTGGCCCGGCGCATACCTGATATTCGTCGACGACATTTTCGGCCAGCGGTCGGCGTGGATGGCGGAGTTCTGCCAACAGATCGTCGCCCGCCGGCTTAGCGTTCGTTGGCGGTGCGATCTGCATCCACTGAGTTTCGTCCGAAGCCGTGAACAAATCATTCCGTTGATGGCCGCGGCGGGATGCACCGCGATTTCGTTCGGCGTTCAGTCCGGTTCACCGGCGATTCTGAACGCCATCCGTCGCGACCCGCGCGAGACGGCGGAACTCGCCAAGACCATCCGCCTTTGCCGGCGGCACAACATTCTAACGATCGTGACCTATATCTTCGGTCTGCCCGGCGAGACGCCGCAGACGATCGAGGAAAGCGTGCGCAGTTGCTTGCGGCTCGACTCGCATCTCGCGGATTTTCATCCGCTGTTTGTCTTGCCGGGCAGCGCCATCGACCGCGAATGCGGCGACCAGCCGGTTTGCCAGGCAACGGCGGAGGAAATCCAGCGAGCGTGCGCGGCCGCGTTCCGGCGTTTCTATCTGCGCCCGGCGACATTGGCGCGGCTGTTTTGGCTGGTGCTGCGAAAGAACCCCGCCTACCTTGCGCGAATCTTGCACCCCGTGAAGTTGTTGGCGAGAAAGTTGCTCGCGGGGAACGGTTGAATCGTGAAAACGCCGCCGCACCAAAACGCCGCGGGTTTGACCGACGTCGTTGACTAGCGGCCGCTCGCCGACTGTTCCCACAAGCGCTGGTGGGCTTGGAAAACAAGTTGGACGATTCGCTTCTGCCGATCGTCCAACGACAGCCGCGCATCGCTCGCCGCGATCAAGACCTTCGCCGCCAACGGTCGAAAATGAAGCAGATCCTTCAGCAGGCCGCGGAAAAGATTCCGGAAAAATCGTTTCTCGACGTACGTCCCCCACAACATCTTACGGAAATTCGCGGGATGAATCAGGTCCAGCAATTCGGTCAACGCGAACTTAGAGGATTGCCGTTTGCCGTCCCGCTCGTAGGCCGGCAGCAACCGATCGTGATAAAAAAGATCTTTCAGTTGGTAACCTGCGGCCGCCAGCTTGTCCGCCGCGAGCGTCCCGCGCATCGGAATGAACCGATTTTGCGCGGTGATGTCCGAAATGCGACGCGCCGACCGCCACGACAGCGGTTTTTCTTCCTGGTCCAGCGAGTAGTGCCGCACCAACGTGCCATAGACGAAGATGCCCCGCTTTTTCAGGGCGCGGTAGGCGGTGACGAAATCTCGCGCGGTCGTGCCGCCCTGCAATTTCTTGCCGTACGCGTCGAGCGTCGCGTCATTGAGCGCCTCGAAACCGACGCAGACAAATCGCAACCCGGCGCGCGCGGCCAGGTCGACAAAATCCGGATGCTGCACGGCGATGTCGGCTCGCAGGAACGACCAGAAAGATAGGTCGAGACCGCGGCGCAGCAGTTCTTCAAAAATCGCCGAATCGCGAGCGAGCGACGCGCCGAAGTTGTCGTCGGCGATCATCAATTGGCGGACGCCGGTCGCCGCCAGGCGGCTGATCTCCTCGACGACGCGTTCGGCGCTCTTGAAGCGCTGCGTATGCCGCCACAGTTCCGCGGCGCAGCAAAAAATGCACCGATGGGGACAACCGCGCGAGGTCTCGACGGCGGCGGTGCGCCCCGCCGGCCGCAGGCCGAGATCGTAGAGATCCCAGTTGACGATCGACCAATCCGGCCAGGGCAAGTCGTCGAGATTCGCGACAAACGGCGCGTCCGGGTTGTGACGCACGGCGCCGTTTTCGCGATACGAAACGCCCGGAATGCCACGCGGATCGCCGCCGGCCAGCACCGCGTCAACCAGGCGCGGAAAGGTCGTTTCGCCCTCGCCGCGCACGACGTAGTCGACGCCTTTATCGAGCCACTCGGCGGCAAAAAATGTCGGGTGGTGCCCTCCCAAAATAATTTTCGCCGTTGGATTACGCCGCCGGATCAGCCGGATGTTCAATTCCGTGTTGAGCGCGAGCGTCGGCCCCACCACGCCGATCGCGACAATCGACGCGTCCGCCGCGCGACGAAGATAGTTTTCGGTGGAAAGCGGCTCGAACGCGCCGTCCAGAAAACCTGCCCGACGATGCGCCAGCGCGCCGGCCAGTTGCGGATAGGCGGCCGACGGCGCCGCGAAAATACGTCGCGTGAAGTCGTTGGAAAACGGCCAACCGCGGTACAGCGCCTTGGGCGCGATGAACAGAACGTCCACGACATCCAACTCGGAATGCTGACCGCCCGCAACGACCAGCGCCGTCGCCGGCAAGCAGGTGTTTCCTTCCCGGCGCCGCCGGCATTCGTCGCCGGAGTCGCCTCAAAGGGTCGATGATCAAGCAACGTTACGCCGCGCGGCAGGTGAAACTGGCGTGACCCAGCGGCGTACGTTATTGCAATATCGTCATTTCGCGTGCGCCTCCGCAGACACGCCGGTTTCACGCACCAACGAGTTGTAAATGCAAAACGGCACGTAGCCACGGGGAGTCATATACACATGGTGGCAATTCCGGGCCGCGGTCAGGTCAAACGATTCCGTGTCGTAGAGCGCCTCGATGTTGACCGGCATCACGTTTCCCGGTCCGCGACCGCGATCGACACGGTAGAGATCTCGCCAGGAACGCGCGAACCTAACCCACTGGTCGGGACGGCTTGGCAATCGATTGATCGGGATCAACGTGTTCTTTTGCGCCGTGACAAGAAACGGGGTTTGGCACCGGCGGTTCAAGAACTGCGGGTGGCCCGTTAGTTGGTGCAGGATCTGGAAGACTCGCTTGAACGCCAACAGGTCATCGGCGGTGACCTGGCCATCCGAGCCCGCGCCCAACGCCGCCAACAAATCGGCGAGGTGCGTCCGCCCTTCGCTTCGACCTCGCCCGACCTGCGCCCGAGGAAAAAAAGACACGCGGCGGACGGCCGGCGTTCCCAAGGAAAAACGAAGAATCTCCGCCATTTCCGCGTCGTTTTGTCTGCTCTCGACCATCACCGCCAGATGAATCAGGAAACCTTGACGTCCCAGTTTGTCGATGACTCGCTGCTTGAGGTCGACGTGATCCTCGCCGCGAAACCGACGGGAAACGGCGCGGGAGAACCCGTCGAATTGGAGAATTACCCAGCGCAGCCCAGCCGCGCGGAACCGCCGCAAGAGCGATTCATCATCCAGCAGGAGCCCGTTGGAATTGAGGCGGGGAGTGATCCCGGCGGCCACGATCCCGCGAATGATTTCGGGCAGATCGCCGCGCGTCGCCGATTCGCCGCCGACCAACGAGATGTTCGGACGGCGATCCTGCGCGGACAAGCGCGGCAACCAAGACAAAATCTCCTCGACGCGTGGGTCGTCCCCGCCGGAACCGGCCGCCGAAAAACAGTCCGGGCAACGGAAATTGCAGCGTGACGTCACGTCGACGGCCAGGGTGGTGCATAGCGGACGATACGGCGTCCAATCGAACGCGTAGTTCGCGGCGGGAGCCAAATTCCGCGTCGGGTGGAATGCGTCGAGTTTTCGGAACAATCCGGCGTCTTTGAAAAACAACGTTTCGGATTCGCCGCACCGTGGACAGGTCTTGCGCATCCGGACATCGCCCGCTTCTTCGAACAGAACGGCGTCGATCGGCGCGCGGCACTTTTGGCAGAAGCTGGTCGTGCAAATTGCGGCGTCCCACGGTTCGGACCGGCGAACGCCGCTACGCCCGGTCGGCGCCGCCGAAATCATTCCGCGTCGTCCGCGTTGGCAAGGGGATGATTTTCCCAGGACATCGGGCTCTCGGCGCTTTCGTTTGCCGGCCCCATGAACTCCCGAATGAATTCCCGATCCGCACCGGCTTTGCAAGCTCCGAAATGCCGCTTGAGATGTTCGACGGCTCCCATCCGTTTCCACGCGACCTCCAACGAGCAACTCGATACGTTGCCGAAGGACACGTGGTGGAAGTTGCACGGCAGGATGTCGCCATACGGCGTGATGTAGATTTTCTCGCTGCCGGCGGGACATCCGGGCGCGAGATAGTTGGACTCGCCTTCCCACCGCGCCGCGGGATGGGCGAGAATCCGGCGATACTCCGCAAGTTCCCGATCATTCAGCAACACGGCATCCTGCCCCCGCCACCTGCCGACGGTGCAGGGAAGAACGAGGGTCAGTCGCGCGCCGAGTTTCTCGGCGATTTCCAAAATGCCGGCCAATTCCCCCGACGCCAGGTTCGCGCCGGTGACGACCGTGCACAAGAACACATCCAGACCCGCGTCGCGACAGCGCTGGGTCCCAGAGATTACCGCGTCGAAGCACCCGGGATGTCGCCGAAACTGATCGTGCTCGGCGCGTTTTGGGCTGTCGATGCTGATGGAAATGAAAGATACGCCCGACCTCGCCAGCATGTTCACGTTTTCGCGCGAAAGCAGAATTCCATTGGTGGCGATTGATGTGATCACACCCTGGTCACTGGTAGAGCGCAGGATCGGTTCGATTTCCGAATGCAGCAGCGCCTCTCCCCCTGTGAAGTGAATGTCGATGGCGCCGAGCTTCACCGCCTGCGCCACCGTATCCTGAATGGCCGTCCGATCCAGTTCGTTTCTTCCCGACTTTCGCAGATGCTCGGCGGAACAGTGGACGCAGTTCGCGGTGCATGCATAGGTCAGGGCGAATTCCACCTTGCGGAGAGTGGGTTGTCGGAGGACAACAAGGCGGTAGTAATTTCGCGTCAGCTTCCAAAGAACCTGTCGATTTCGAAGCAAGTGCCGCAGATGACCGGAAAACAGTTGCCGGATGTGCTTTCCCAGCCGTATGTCGTCAATCGTCTTCCTGATGCTCGTGCTCGACACGTGATTTCTGGCCGCCGTATTCACGTCTCACACGTATAGAACAATCGCGTCCGGAAGACAAGGCGGGCTGCGGTGGGAAACAAGCGCACTGAGTGGCGGCAGATCGACTGGAATGTCCGGTGATCGTTCAGCCGGGCGACGGACCGGAACCGCGGATCGGCAACGTGGAATCGAATTGTCATATTGTGGGCCGGCTGCCCGACCTCTCCCGCAGGGAAAGGTGTTCCGAATCCCGCATCTCGAGTCCCGAGTCCCGCGTCCCGCATCCCGCGTCCCGGGCTACCCCCCGTCGTCGGCCGCGCCTTTGCTCCGCCGGCCGGCGCCCACGATGCCCGTGGCGCCGACGCCGCCGGGGGGCACGGGTTCCGGAATGGGATAGACGACGACGGTGTTGCGGCCGTGCATTTTGCCGAAATAGAGCGCGCGGTCCGCGTTGCACAACACCTCGCGATGGTTTTCGCCGTCTTCGGGGAAGTTGGCGACGCCGATGGTGATCGACAGCTTCGATGCGGGCGCGCCGTCGTCGAGCCGGAACTCGCGCTGGTCGACCGCCTGGCGCAGCGCCTCGGCGAGCATGACCCCTTCGTCTTTGGCGGTGCGGATGGCGCAGACGACGAATTCCTCGCCGCCGTAGCGGGCGAGAATATCGGAATTCCGGCAGCGGGAGCGCAGCGTGACGGCCAGTTCCTGCAACGCCCGGTCGCCTTCGAGGTGGCCGTGCGCGTCGTTGTAGCGTTTGAAGAAATCGACGTCGATCAGCAGCAGCGAATAGCTCTTCTGCGAGCGGCGATGGCGGCCGTGCTCTTCTTCCAGGCCTTCGAAGAAGGCGCGACGGTTGCCCACGCCGGTCAGCTCGTCCGTCAGCGACAAGTGCTGCAGCCGCCGGTAATAGGTGTAATTCTGGATAATGACGGCGATTTGCAGCGCGAGCGTGCCGAACCGGGCGCGGTCGTTTTCCGAAAAGGCGTCCACCTGCGGATTCGAAATGTTCAGCACGCCAAACGGCTTGTTGTCCTCGTCGACCAGCGGCAGCGCCAGCAGGCTGCCGCCCTGAAAATTGAGGCCCTGGTAATAGAGATAGCGCGCATCCTGCGTCACGTCGGGCGCGTAGATCGCCTCGCCGGTCGCGAACACGGCGCCGGCGACGCCCTCGCCCGGTCGGATGACGCACTTTTGCCGCGCCTCTTGCGGAATGCCCAGCGCCGCTTTGATGGTCAGCGCATCGTTCTCGGGATCGTAGAGCAGCAGGCTGAACTGCTCGATGCCCAGCAGGTCGCCGAGGAAATCCATCGAATCGGCCGACATGCGTTCGTAGCGCACGCCGGCGCCGAGCGAATAGCTCAATTCGAACAGGCTGTAGAGTTGGAGCGCGCGTTCGGTCAGTTCATCGTTGACCCGCCGCAGCCGGTCGACTTCCTGCTGCAACGCCGCGGCGCCCTCGCGCAGCCGCGCGAGTTCTTTCTGCGCGTCGTCGTTCATGCGCGACGGTCGGCCTCAGCCTTGCTTGCTCGGGAACGGATCCCGGAGAAACGGCCGAATCAGATCGAGCGGCAACGGGAAGATCATCGTCGAATTGTTCTCGGTGCTGATCTCGGCCAGCGTCTGCAAATAGCGCAACTGCAGCGACATCGGGTTCTGCGACAACACCATCGCCGCCTCGTTCAATTTGGCCGACGCCTGCAATTCGCCTTCGGCGGCGATGACCTTGGCGCGGCGTTCGCGCTCGGCCTCGGCCTGGCGGGCAATGGCGCGCTGCATTTCCTGCGGCAGGTCGACGTTCTTGACCTCGACCGCCGTCACCTTGACGCCCCACGGATCGGTGTGTTTGTCGATGATCGTCTGCAGCTCGAGGTTGATCTTTTCGCGCTGCGACAGCAACTCGTCCAATTCGCTCTGGCCGAGGACGGAACGCAGCGTCGTCTGGCTCATCTGGCTGGTGGCGTAGAGATAATTCTCGACCTCGATGACGGCCTTGATCGGGTCCATCACCTTGAAGTAGATGACGGCGCTCACCTTCACCGACACGTTGTCGCGGGTGATGACATCCTGCGCCGGCACGTCGGTGGCGAGCACGCGGGTGCTGATCTTCAGCATCCGATCGACGAAGGGAATGATCCAGCGGATGCCGGGCAGCTTCGTTTCCGAGATGCGGCCGAACCGGAAAATCACCCCGCGCTCGTATTCGTTGAGCACGCGCAGACCGGAGAGCACGATCAAAAACGCGATGCCGAAAAGAACCAAGAGTCCCATAGCGGCGGGCGATGACATGCGGCAGCCTCCTTGATTAGAGTTTTTTCACCGTCAACGACAGGCCATCGGCGGCGACGACCCTGATTTTCGCGCCTTTTTCGATGCTCTCGTCGGATACGGCGTCCCAGTACGAGCCCTGGACCTGCACCTTGCCTTCCTTGTCGATTAACGTGGCCGCGACGCCGATTTCGCCGACGATGCCCTCGGCGCCCGTCCGCCCTTTGCTCACCTGGGCGCGCAGCACCTTGTACGCGACGAAGAGCGTGAACGCGCCCATCGCCAGCACGCTGGGCACGATCACCGTCCAGGACGCCCGCAATTGAAAATCGGCAGACGGAAAAACCTTGGCCGGCGTATTGTCGAACATGAACAACGAACCCAAGATCAGCAAGGCGACCCCTCCTGCCGTAAGAGCCCCGTAGCTCGTAAATTTAAATTCGAGGAGAAACAGCGCGATGCCGCCCGCGATCAACAGCAGGCCGATCGCGTTGACCGGCAGAATCTGCGTGCTCACCGCGAACAGCAGCAGCGCCACGCCGCCGATGACCCCGGGCAGCACCATGCCCGGATTGGAAAACTCGGCGTACAGCCCCAGCATGCCGATCATCATGAACAAATACACCAGGTTCGGATCGGCCAAATGGAAAACGATTTTTTGCCGGACGGTCATCTCCTGGCGGACAACGCGAGCGTCGCGCAAGGCCAGCGTCCGCTTGACGTCGCCGCGGAGCGTCACGGTCATGCCGTCGGCTTTTTGCAGGATGTCGGGCACGTCCCGGGCGACGAAATCGACGATGCCGTCTTTCACCGCGACGTCGTCGGTGACGACCGCCGCCTGCGTCACGGCCTTCTTCGCCCATTCGACGTTGCGGCCGCGCTTCTTGGCGATCGACTCGACAAAGCCGGTGATGTCGTTGGTCACCTTGGCCTTCATCGTTTCGTCCATCTGGCCGCTCATCGACACGGGGCTCGCGGCGCCGATGCGCGTCGAGGGCGCCATGACCGCAATGTGGCCCGCCAGCGTGATCATCACGCCCGCGCTGCCGGCGTGCGCGCCGGACGGCGTCACATAAACGACGACCGGCACGGAACTGTCGAGCATCGCCTTGACGATGTCCTGCGTCGAGTCGACGAGGCCGCCGGGCGTATCGAGTTCGACCAGCAGCGCGGCGTCGCCGGCCGCCTCCGCCTGATGCAACGCGGCCAGGATATAGTCAGCGCTGCCCGGATTGATCGCGCCGTTGACGGTAATGACGCGGACGACCGCGGCGCCGGCGGCCGGCTGTTGGGCGAAAGCGAGCAACGCCAGCCCCGCCAACAAACCGATCAGGCAAAGCATCAGTCGAGCGCGACGCACGTGCTCACCCCTTCCTTTTCGGCAACGGCCAGCCGAGTTCGGCCATGACGAGTTGGAGATCCTGCCACGCCGGCTTCTTCGCTTCGGGACTGCGCAGCAGATACGCCGGGTGATACGTCGGCATCACGCGGATGTCGTGGTAAAGCTGCCATTGGCCGCGCAGTCGGCTGATCGGCGCGGTCGTTTCCAACAGGCGCTGCACGGCGACGCGGCCGAGGCAGACAATCACGCGCGGCCGCACGACCTGAATCTGCATCAGCAAGAACGGCAGGCAGGCAGCCGCCTCGTCGGGTTCCGGCTCGCGGTTTTCCGGCGGCCGGCTTTTGACGATATTGGCGATGTAGACCTCGCCGCGTTGGCGGCCCATGGCGGCGATCATATCGTTGAGCAATTTGCCGGCCCGGCCGACGAACGGCAGACCCTGCTCGTCTTCGTCGGCGCCCGGCCCTTCGCCGACGAACATCAACTCGGCCGTCGGCGAGCCGTCGCCGAACACCAGATTCTTCCGGGTCTTCCACAATTTGCAGCGCCGGCAGTCGCCCATTTCTTCGCGGATGGCTTCGAGATTCGGCGCCTGCGGAACCAACGGATTGCCCCGCGGACGCGGCGCCGTCGACGCCGCGGGCGCCGCCGCGCGAGCCGCCGGCGATGCCGCCGCCGCGGCCGGCGTCGCCGGGCGCGGGGGGCTGGGTTTGGCGCGGCGGGCGGCCAATTCCGCGGTCAGCTTCGGCTGCGAGCGCGCCAACGCGGCGAGGCGCTCTTCCGCGACGGTCCAGCGCCGTCCGAGATCGCGCAAGGCGCGGAGCGACTCGATCAGTTCGCCCAATTTCTCCGCGATGAGGTCGTCAACCTTGCTCGCTTTTTTCATGCGCTTTCTCGGAGACCGTGTTGTCTGCCGCCCCGTCGAAACCGAAATATATCACTCGGACCGCCGGTTGTCCAAACGAACCGGCGTCGCCGAGTTATTTGCGGTTAACGATCCAGGTCGGCGACCGGCGAGTTTCGAATTTCGAATTACGAATTACCCAGCACTCGTAATTCGTCATTTGTAACTCGTAACTCGCCTCGGTCGGCGGCCTCTTACGAACCGGAAAAGTTCACCAACCCCAGCCGCCACAACGCGACCAGAATCTGCGCGGCGCGGCCTTCGTCCGACCGGCTTTCCTCGACAATCTGCCGCACCGTGCGCCGCCCATCGATCAGGTGCAGCACGCGGCCGTCGCGCGGTTCGCCGAACACCTTGGCCGCATCCTGGAGCGAGCCCACCCACGTCGGCCGATCTTCGCTCCGGCCGCGTATCTCGTGGACCGCCTCTTCCGGCGGGATGGTCCGCTTCACGCCCTGCGACACGAGGCGATTGACGTCCACTTTCACCGGCGCGATGTCGGCCGACTCGCTCGGGCCTTTTTCGAAGTGGAATTCGGCGTTCTGCCAGCCGAACAGCGCAATCAGTTTGTTCTCCAACTGCGCCAGAAGGATCTCGAACAACTCGTGCGGCGTGACCAGGCCGTCGGCCAGCGCGATTTCGCCGACGGGCCGGCCCGCGGCGCGCGCCCGCGCGACCAACGCGTCGCGCTGTTCGGGGCCGATTTTGCCGCGCGCCACCAGCAGGTTGCCCAGCGCCAGCAAACCGGGCTGGCGCGAGGACACCTGCACGGGCATGCCGTCGACCAGGTGGACGATTTCTTCCTCTTCGCCGCGGCGGACGACGATCCGGCCGTTCGCCTTGGCGTGGAACAGTCCGTACAAAAACGCCGGGAAGGCGGGCGTTTCGTTCCGGCCGGACTCGGCCTCGGGCTCCGGTTCGAGCGCGTCCGGGCCGCCGCCGAGGCTGCCGAGCATGGCGCTCTTTTCGGCGCGCGCCCGGTGGGCGACGGCCTCGTCGACCCGGAAAAACCGGTCGCCGCTCTTGAAGCGCACGATGCCGAACAACAGAAACAGGTACAGCACCTGGAAGGTGCGGACGAAGTTCAAATCGGCGTCGGCGATGATGTCGCCCAGCGTGCGCGAGCCGTCCACCAAGTCGAGCACTTCGCGTTCGCGTTCGCTGATTTGCAAGTCCTGCGGCGAAAGCTCGGGCTTGGGCGTGCGCACGACGATCGAATTCTTGTTCAGGTACAGCCGCTCTTCCAGCTTCGCCATGTTGAAATGCCGGACGATGCCGCTCAGCAGGATCGACAGCATGTCTTGGGCGATATCCACGCCGTCGGGCATGTCGCGCGGGCCGGCCTTGAAGGCGTACGAGCCGTCTTTCCAGCGAAAGGCGGAATTCATTTTGCGCTTGGCCTGCAGCCGGAGCAGCGCCGCCAGATCGGCCGCCGAAAGCACGTTGTTCTCGACCAGCAATTCGCCGATCTTGCGGCTTTCTTCCCGCGCCTGGCGCAACAGGCGCTCGAGCGTGATCGCGTCGAGCAACCCCTGGCCGATCAACAATTGGCCGAGCGCTTCATCCGGAATGAAATTGGAGCGGATCGCCACCGGCACGCCGTTGCGCACGAGAATCTCGCGCTGTTCGTCGAGCGCCCGCACCTCGAGGATGCCGACGGCGTGGCGTTGATAAAGCACCAGCAGCAACTCCGGCAACAGCACCGGCCCGAGCCGTCCCGTCAGCGGGATCTCGCCGACCGCGACGGAACCGCCGGCTTCGTCGCCGGACCCCGCCGGCTTCTCCGCCGCGCGCTCCGCCGGCGCCGCGGCGGCCCGCGGCGGATTTTTCTCGAACGGTTTTTCCACGCGGCCGTTCGCCGGCGGCGCGGGCCGCGGCGGCTCGCTCCGCGGGGCGGGACGGCCGGCCGGCTTCGCCGGCGCGCGGTCGCGCGTTTCCCTGGCCGGCGGCGGTTCCGCGGCCGCTGCGGGCGCCGGCGCGCCGCCGAGCAGCGTTTCCAGCGCCTTGACGAAATCCTTCGGGGCGACCGGCATCTCGAGGAACTCGTCGGCCAGGTATTTGGTTTTCGCGTCGAGGGCGAACCGGGCCGAGCGTTTGAACGCGGACACGAGGACGATTTTCACCTCGCGCGTGCCGGGGTCGGTCTTGATGCGTTTGCAGACCTCCAGGCCGTTCGCGTCCGGCAGCAAGACGCCGAGCACGATCGCCGCCGGCGTCTTGGCGTCGATCGTCTCCAGCAGTTCGCGAGCGGTGTGGCGCTTCACCACGTCGAACTTCGCTTTTTCCAGCAGGACGGCGAACTGGTTCGCCAACTCGCGGTCGTGCATCGCCAGAACAATTTGCTCGTTCAAAGTCATGATCGCTTCCCGAAGATCGATTTTTTCTTCTCGTCTTTTTTCGCGTCATCCTTTTTCAAGCGCTGCTCGGCAAAACGCGCCTCGCGGCGAAGATCCTGATTGTTCGGGTCCAGCGCCAGAGCCTTCTTCAGATAGCGCAGGGCCTTCTCGTCGTCGCCCTGGCGGGCCCGCACGCGGCCGAGCACGCCCAACAGGTCCGCCCGCTCGCCCGTCGCCGCCAACGCCGCCTTCACGGTCCGCTCCACGTCGTCCCACGTCAGGCCCGGCTCGTCGAGCTGTTTGAACATGGCCCACGCGTGCTTCGCCTGGTACTCCGCGTTTTTCGGATTGAGCGCCGCGGCTTTCTTGAACCGCTCGGCGGCCAGCGCGTGCTTCCGCTGCTCCAACGCGAGCTGGCCTTCCTGATAACAGCGCTGCGCCTCGCGCTGGCCGTCCGCCGCCTCGGGCTCTTTCCCCGGCGCGGCCGGCGTCGCCGCGCGCCGGTCGGCGTACAGGCCCACGGCCACGCGGCGGCTGTAGTCGTCGCGGGCCGCCGGGTCGCGCAGCACGTCGTACGCCTTGCGCAGACGGCGCACCACGGTCGCCGCCATCCGCAGCACGCGGGCCGGGGCGCCGAGGGTGAACGCCTCGGGGTGATATTTTCGCTCCAGGGCCTCGAACGCCGCGCGCAATGCCTCGGGATCGACATCCGGCGGCACGTCGAGCAGTTCGAAGTAATTGAGGTCGTCCATCTTCACGTACAGAATTTTGAGATCCCGATAGCGCTCGACGCCGCCGGGCTCGGCCTCGGGCGCGTCGATCTCGGGCGGCGGCACGGTTTCGTAGGGCGCCAAGTCTTCGCGTTTTTCGATCGGCGTCAACCGGACGGCGCCCAGGCAGGCGAGCGCGTTGATCACGCGCAACGCCGCCATGAGGCCCAGGGGGCTGTCGCCGACCACATCGCGCAATTGCCTGCGGCCGTCGGCCGCGGCCAGCAGGTCGCGTTCGTCGGGCGTCAGGCGCTCGCGGGCCTCGGCGGCCAGCGCCGGATCGCCGGGGAAGACGTAGCGCGTCTTGTCGCGTTCGTAATCGGCCTCCAGCGGCGCGGCGTCGATGCAGCGGCGGTAGCCTTCGAGCACGACGGCGGACGCCTCGCTCTCGAACATCGTCGCTTCGGCCGAATAGTGCGCCGTGCGGTCGAACAGGTACTCGCCGCGGTCCCACGCGAAGCAGCGGGCGATTTTCAAGCGGGTTTGATTGACCAGGTGATAGTACAGCGCATCGGACGACAAGTAGCCGCGCGCGGCGATGACGGTGCCGAACTTCTTCCGGGTTTCGTTCATCTCGGTCACGGCCGCGGCGTATTGTTCGCTGGTCAGCGCGCCGTCGGCCACCAGCATGCGGCCCAAGCTCTCGTCGGCGTTGGACGACTTGACGAAGACCGGTTTGCCGTCCACGAAAAAAATATGCTTGATCTCCGGCCCGTGCCGGACCTGGAGCACGCCGCCGATTTTCTCGCGGCCGATCTTGGCCAGCATGCGGCCGAACGTGGCCGGCGTGAAGGAGCCCTCGTCCGGCGGCGGCGGCGAATCGATCGTCTCCGGCGGCGGCGCGGGCGGCGCCGGCGCCTCGCGTTCGGCCGGATTGGCCGGCGCGGCGCGCGCGGCGGTCGGGCGCGGTTCGCCGGCGGGGCTGCGTTCGGCCGCGCGCGGCCGGGCGCCCGCCGGGTGCGGGGGAGCGACGGGTTCGCCGATCAAGGCGCCGATTTTTTCAATCAGTTTGATGAGGGGGAACGGGCGGGCGAAATAGCCGTCGGCTTTGTAACGGTTGATCGCGTCGTATTCCATCGCGCGGCTCTGATAAATCTTCGACACGACGACGACCTTGACCTGCCAGTCTTCGCCCTGCTCCTTCACCATCTTGCAGACTTGCAGGCCGTTGACGCCGGACAGCAGCACCTCGACGACGACCAGATCGTGCCGGCCGCGCCGAAACGCCTCGATGCCCTCGGCGCTGTTGGCCGCCGCGTCAACCTGATAGCCGAGCCGGCCGAGGATCGTCTTCAATTCCCGGCGGTCGGCCTCGTCCGGTTCGATGATCAGCACGCTCTTGGCGGGCAATTAGGCCCCCTCCAGCTTGCGCAATTCCTGCTGGGCCCGGGCGTTGTCCGGATTGTATTGCAAGGCGCGTTCGAAGCTGCGCCGCGCCAATTCCCGCGCTCCCTCGTGCAACTGGACCAGACCGAGGAAGGTGTAGGCGCTGTCCTGCGTCGGGTTGATGCTGACCGCTTTTTCGATCAGATCGCGGCCCTCGGCGACGGCGTGCGGATCGTGCGGCGCCGCGAGGAACGTGGCGAAACCGAGGTACGCGCAGTATTCGGCCTCTTTCTGATTCAGCCGCATCGCTTCGGCGAAATGCCGTTTGGCTTCGTCGTACTCCTTCTCGTGCAGCGCGTCTTCGCCCTGTTGGAACGCCAATTCGCTGCGGACCAGATCGGCGACGGACGCCGTAACGCTGCTGGCTTCGGCCAGGCGCTTCTCTTCCTCTTCGTCGGCCGCAAAGTCGACCAGCTCCTGGGCGGTGTCGTCGACGGCCTCGGCGGCGAGATCGGATTCCGGCGCCCATTCGATGTCGGGCGCGTCCATGTCTTCCTGGACGCGCTGGCTCGCCGGAATGAAATCGGCGTCGGCGGCGAACTCGGCCTCGACCTCGCGCGGCCGCGGCGCGGCGGCCGCGGCCCGCTCCGTCGGCGCCGCCGGTTCGGCCGCCGCGGGCTCTTCGAAATCGAACACGTAATCCGCGGCGGCCGGTGTTTCGCGCGGCGGCGTGCGGCTCGGCGCTTCGGCGCGCAGACTGGGCGGAATCGGCGGTTCGATGGCCCGGGACGGTTCGGGGCGGTGGCGCGGCTGCTCCGGCGGTTCCGCGGGACGGCGCGGCGGGGCCGGCGAGCGCGGCGGCGCCGCGGCGCCGGCGGGCCGGCTGGCCAGTTCCTCGTCGTAGGCGCGGCGCAGGGCGGGGTCGAGCAGCGTTTCGTAGGCTTTGCTGATCGCGGCGAAAAGCCGATCGCTCTTGGCCTGCAGCTCGGCGTCCGCCTGACGGTGGAGATCGTAGGGGCGATAGGCCTTGGCGAGGCGGTGGTACGACTGGCGAATCTGCTCCGGCGCGGCGTAGCGCGGCAGTTCCAGAAGTTCGTAGTAATCGTTCCGTTCGAGGTTTTCGAAAGCGCGCGCGACGCGCCGGCGGAAGACGTGCAGGCTGTCTTCGACGTAGCCCGAGCGGTCTTCCTGCAGCGACCGCAGTTCGTCGTGCTGGCGGCGGCGGACCGCCGCGTATTCCTCGTGATCGCCGAGGCCGCGCTTGGCGAAACCGGGGTCGCCGACGAACCGCAGGACCTCGGTCAACAGCAGGAAATAGAGGACCTGGAACGTTTCCGAGAGGCCGACCGGGCTCTGGGCGACGATCTTGCCGAGCGTCAGTTTGCCGTCGATGAATTTGAGCAGCTTCGCCTCGTGCGGGGCGAGGCTCATCGCGCCCTTTTCCAGCAGCGAGCCTTTGAGCCGGCGGAGGCGCTGATTCTTGTACTCGTTGAAATAGCGCTCCAACCGCGACAGGTTGTAGAACCGTTTGACCCCCTCGAGAATCAACGGCAAGGCCGGGATTTTCACCTGCATGCCCTCGCCGAGCATGAACGAGCCCGAACGGAATTCGTATTCGCCTTCGTCCCACGCGAACACGCGCAGGATTTTCTCGCGGATTTGCCCCTGCAAGCCCTCGAAAAGCTGGTGCGGCGACAGGGCGTTCATTTCCAGCAGGATGTCGCCCTGCTGCCGCCCGGTGGCGGCCATCTTCTGCAAGCTGGAATTGTATTGTTCGTCGGTGATGTACGAATGCTGCGCGAGATAGCGCCCCAGCGATTCGTTCGACAGGCTCGACGTCACGAACACCGGGTTGCCGTCGCGCAAATAAATGACCTTGCTGATCGTCTCGTGCGCCACCCGCAACGCGCCGGTGCGCCGGAACTTGTGCAGGTAAAACAGCAGCCGCGGAAACGGCGTGCTGCTCAAGGCGCCCGTCGTGCCCAGCGTGCGCTTGGTTTCCGCGGCCTTCGCCGCCGGCCGCGAGGGCGGCGCCGCGATCGTCGCCGGCTCGGGCTCCGCCTCCTCGCCGGCCCGCGCCGACCGGCCCGCCCGCGCGAACTCGCCGAACGGCGCGCCGGCGGCGCTCGGCCCGCCGTTGGCGGACGGCGCCGCGGCCGGGGCGGCCGGCGCCGCGGCCAGGGGCGCGGCGAGCAGTTCGTTCAACAGCTTGTCGAGTTCGGCGACGTTCACCGGTTTTTCGCTGTAGGCGTCGACGCCCATCGTCTTGCGCGATTCGTACTGGGCGCGGAATTGCCGATAGACTTTCGACAGCAGCACGGTCTTGACGGCCTCGCCGCCGGGCAGATTGCGCACGGTCTGACAGACCTTCAAGCCGGTCAGGCCGGGCAGCAACGCGTCGAGAATGATCAGATTCGGCTGCGCCTGGCGGAACGCCGCCACGGCGTCGGCGCCGTTCTGGACCCATTGCACGGCGAAGCCCTTGCCGGTCAGGTAGTCGTTGAGCACCTCGAACTCGGCGTAATTCGCTTCGCCGACCAGGACCCTCATGGTTGTTGGTCCTCCGTGGGCGACCACAGGCGATGCAGCACGGCCGCCGTCAACAAGGGAATCAAGATTTCGTGCGAGCCGGTCAGATTGACGCCGCGCCCGCCGCCGACCGTCGGCCGGTTGACGACATTGGTCAGCGCCCGATAGGGGCGCAGGAAATCGAAATTCGCGCACGTCAGCCGCTGCACCGGAATCCCCGCGTTGCGCACCGCGGTCAGCGCCTTGAGAAACACCTCGGGGAGGACGACGGCGCTGCCGATATTGAGATAAACGCCGTCTTCCAGCCGCCCGACGAGCGTGATGAAAGCGCGAAAATCGCGCATCAACGCGGCGCCGAATTTCGCCGGATCGAGCGCCGGGTGCAAATGCGCCACGTCCGCGCCCAGCGCCGCGTGCGCCGTCACCGGCACGTCCGCCCGATGGCACGCCGCCAGCAGCGTCGCGTCCGCGTGCGGGAAGCCGCCCTCGGCGAGGAACTCCGCCGCCGCCAGGCCCAGGCCCACGCCGCGCCGTTCGGCCAACTCAACCATCGCCGCGATCGCCTGCCCGGTGTCCTCGGTCATGCCGAACGCCCCGGCCGGCAGCGCCGCGTCGACGTTTTCGCTCGTGAACCCGGCGGCCGCGATCTCGTATTCGTGAATGATGAACGCGCCGTTCACGGCCACCGCGGTCAGAATGCCGCGCGCCGCCCATTCCGCCAGCGGCGGCCCGAGGCCGACCTTCGCCACGTGCGCGCCGAGGGCCGCGTGCACCGCGCGGTGGCCCGCCCGCGCCGCGACGATCGCCTCGACCAACTCGCGAAACTCGCGCCCGGCCTGGATGTTCGGCAAACTATCGAGCCACTCGGCGAAGCTGGCCCCGCCGGCCGGCGGTTTGGCGAAATCCGCGACGTTCGCCTTGCCGCCGCGGTTCGCCAGCGGCTCGCGCGTCAACCGTTGCAGATCGAAAAGCTCAGGTGGTCTGTTCACTGGTCCGCTCCGCGCTCCCCCACGTTGAATACTCCGCGTTCAAACCGCCCGCGAAACCATGAAATTGCACGAATTTTCCGCTTCGAGGCTCCCACGTGTCCACCGCCCCGAGTTTGAAACTACCCTTGGCCCGCCGAATTGTCAAATTCGTTCTGTGCGGTGTGAACAGTGGCCAGTGGCCAGTGGCCAGTGGTCAGGCGGAAGCGGCAAGTAGCCGTTAGCCAGAGGCCAGTGGTCAGTGGCCAGTAGGCGGCTTGGCACGGCAACTCGGATGCAGGACGGGCGCCCCCGCCAGCCCCCGGCGGCGGGCACGCACCGGGGATTGCCCCGGCATTGTTGCGACTTCGTCGCTACAGGACGCCGGCGAAAAACGGCTTGTTATCAAGCGGTTGCGCCGCCGGGGAAAATATCAAAAAAAACATCTCACCTTCTGCTGCAGATATGCCCCCAAATAGTCATAAGGAATAAACAGACCTAGGGGGACGTATGTGACGTGCAGGGCCGATAGCGGGAAGGGGCGGACCCGCGACCACAGACAAAAGCATCAAGTTTGGAGTTTGGAGACGGTGCAGCCGAGATGTTGACGAATTTGGCGGGAGTGGGGCGAAAAAGCGGATAGTCAAAACCGCACTATCCGCCGCATAAGTTATGGAAAATAAAGCGCAAGCGGATAGACGGATAGTGGTTTCTCATTAACAGCATTAGTAGAAAAAATACAGTTAACGTTAACGCAATACGCTAGCGGGACGGGCCGGAACACTATCCGCCACTATCCGCACTATCCGCGCTACCCGCAAGGCGCCGCCGAAAAGGGGCCCGCCGGAAAGGGGCCCGCCGCCTCGGCGGCGCCTCGGCGGTGGGGCAGAAGCCGGAACCGGGGCAGACCCGGCGACGGGGGCGGGCGCGGAGACCCGTCCCGGGATGGCCGCCGGCAATTGGGCGGGAATGGCGAGGAAGCGGGCGCTGTGCTACCCTGGCGTCCGCTGAATGCGATTCCCGACCCCGAAGGAGCAAGTCCATGGACATCACCGTCATCGGCCTGGGCGGCTGCGGCAAATCGACGCTGCTCGCGGCGCTTTCCGGGCACGAAGCCGGCGCCGCGGCCATCGTCACGATCAAGACGCCGGACCCGCGGATCGACCGCCTGTCCGAGCTGTTCAAGCCGAAAAAAACCGTCTACGCCGAGATCCGCGCCCGCGAGGCCGCCTGGCCGCAGGGCGAGGCCAAACGCAAAAGCGAGATCGAACGCTACCTCGATCAGATCAAAGGCGCGAACCTGTTTCTGCACGTCCTGCGCGCCTGCGCCACGCCGACGGCGAGCGATCCGCCCCATGCCGCGCGCGACCTGGAGAAGCTCGACGGCGAGATGATCTTCGCCGACCTCGTCGTCTGCGACCGGCTGATCGAACGCGAACACGTGCAGCCGCTGGAGGCCGCGCGCAAGCATGCCGTGCACAAGGCGAAGGAAGCGCTCGAAGCCGAGCAGCCGCTGTGGAGCGTGGCGTTCGACGAGAACGATCAGGCCGGCCTGGCCGGGTTGAACCTGGTGACGATGACGCCCCAGTTGCTCGTGCTCAACGTCGATGAGGGCGGCGCCGCGGACGCCGGCGCCCTGCCCGCCGCCCGCCTCTTCGGGCGGCACGTCGCGCCGGTCTGCCTGAAGGTCGCCGCCGAGGTCGCCGCGCTGCCCGCCGCGGACCAGCAGGCGTTCGCCGCCGAGCTCGGCCTGGGCGAGCCCGCCGCGCACACGCTCGCCCGCGAAGCCTATCGGCAACTCAATCTGATCAGCTTTTTCACGGTGGGCGAAGACGAGGTGCGCGCCTGGTCGGCGCCCGCGGGCACGAACGCGCAGAAGGCCGCGGGGCGCATTCACTCGGATCTCGAACGCGGCTTCATCCGCGCCGAAATCGTGCCGTGGGACACCCTGCTCGCCCTCGGTTCGCTCAAGGCCTGCCGCGACGCCGGCAAGCTGCAAGTCGAAGGCAAGACCTACGTGCTCAACGACGGCGAAATCATGCACGTGCGGTTCAACGTGTAGCAGCCCGGACGGCGATGGCGAGCATCGCCGCTGCACGGCCGGCCGGCGCGAAGTAATTCGCCGGCCCCGCCGGCGCATCTCTCGTCTTGACAATTCCGCGCCTTAAGCTATGGATAGAAGCGGTTCCGATCCGAACGTTGGACGGCGGCAGGCCTCCCAGGCAGACAGCCTGGAGCAGCGGCCCGCGCCGCCGCCGGCCGGGGGATCGCGGGCGGGCATAGCTCAGTTGGTAGAGTACAAGCTTCCCAAGCTTGGTGTCGCGGGTTCGAACCCCGTTGCCCGCTTTGCCTGGCAGGGCCTCGATTCGGGCGCCGGATCGAGGCCCTCGCCGCAATCATCCGGGAGATCAACCGCGTGGGCCTCGGCGCGTTGCGCTGCCCGCTGTGCGGATGGCCGTCCTGGCCGGGATGACGAGCCCCGCGGCCCGGTCGACAGGCCGTCCGCGACCGAGGCGACGAACCGGGCCGGGGATCGCCCCGCCCTGACGGGAACGCCATGCCGCGAGCCGCCAGAATCATAGGGAAACTATTCAAGTTTCTCGGTTATCTCGTCGGCGGCGTTATCGGCTTCGTCCTCCTGCTGCTGGTTGCGCTCAACTTCCTGCTCGACTCCGAATGGTTCATGCGTATCGCCCTCGACACGGCGCTGCCGCCCGTGGAAAAAGCGATCTGCGCCAAAATCGAAGTGCAAAAATTCCGCCTGCGGCTGTTGCCGTTCCGCCTGGAAATCACCGGCGCGAAGTACACCGACCCAACCGAGAAATACGGCAAGCCGTTCGCGCGGCTGGAACATCTGCTGATCAAAGCGAAAACGTTGCCCTTGCTGCGCGGCCAGGTCGTGGTGAGCGAAATCGCCATCGAAGGCGCCGAGAATTACCTCTACATCAACGACGGCGTGGAGAATCTGCCAATCTGCCCTTCGCCGCCGAAACCGAAGAAGCCGCCGGGGCCCGTGTTCCGCCTCAAGCTGCCGATCGTCGCCGAACGCGTCACCGTGGACGCGAAATTCGCGATGGACATCCCCGCGACCAAGCCGCCGGCGACCGAGGACAACCCCGACCCGCGGCCGTCGACGCCGCTGCACATCGGCGTCGACACGGTGCACGTCGAAGCCCACGCCGACCTCAATTCGGGCGATTCCGACGCTGCGGTGCGCATCGCCGGCGTCGATTTCCGCCTCGGCGACAGCCTGGCCGAGCAGGTGCAGACCCTGGCGATCGACGCTCGTTGCAACTTGCAGAATTGGGACGCGCAGGTCCCGCGCATCGAGCTTGCCTTGCCCGATCTCACCCTGCACGGCACGGCGAAAGCGGAGGATCTGCTCGACGATCTCGAAACGACGGCGCATCTCGAGGTGGAATCGGACCTGCGCAAGGTCAACCAGGTCGTGTTGAACAAACCCGGCGACCTGCAACTGCGCGGGCCGTTCGACCTGGTTGTCGACGGCGGCGTGCGGCTCACCGGCGACGCCGTTTCGTATTGGGGCAAGGGCGGTCTGGCGATCAAGGAAGGCGCGGTCAACCAACTGCCGGTCCGCAATTTCCAAACCGACTTCAGCGTCGACGAGGACCAGGCCGAGGTTTCCGCGCTGCACGTCGAGACGGCCGGCGGCGAGGCGCGCGTCAGCGCGCATCTGACGTTCTCCGACACGCTGCCGGTCATTGCCGACGTGAAGCTCGCCGGGGTGAACGTCGGCGAGGCGTTGCGGCAGTTCGGCTTGAAGAACATCCCCGTCGCCGGCGTCGTCGGCGCCGACCTGTCGGCCGCCGGTGACCTGACGCCGTTCAAGATGAACGCCCGCGGCGACGTGCGCCTGCAAGAGGCCGGGTACGCCGACCAGGTGCGTGTGAAAACCGCGGCGATCAATCTGGATGCGACGACGGATATCGGCCGCGCGGGGGGCGCCGCGGCGGTGAACAACGAGATCCGCCAATTGACGATCGTCGCCAACGAAATCGAGGCTGTTGGCGTGGAACTGCCCACGGCGACCGTTTCGTTGAAAGGCGCCGTCCATTCCGACGCGGCGCGGATCGACTCGCTCACCGTCGCCACGGCGCACACGAATATCGCCGCGCACGGCACGGCGGCGTTCGCCGGCCGCGCCAACGTGCAGGCGACGGCGGAATTCGCCGACTTGGCGGAATTCAAGGGCCTCGCCGGCAAGGAAACCGGCGGCCACGGGCGGGTCGACGCGACCATCGGCGGGGCGTTGAAGAACCCGACGATCGCCGGCCGGCTCGAGTTCGCCGACCTGCTTTTCGATCAGGCGAAGCTGGCGTCGTTGACCGCCGACGTGGGTCTGGAGAACAAGCGCGCGACGGTCACGGGGCTCGCGGCGAAAACGGCGACGACGACGCTGCGGCTCGACGGCGCGTATGACATGAAACCCGCGGAGCCGCTGGTCGAGGCGAGGATCTCGTTGCCCGAAACGCCGATCGCCGAATTGCTGAAGATGGCCGGCCTGGAAAAGAAGTTCCCGCTGACCGGCCGCGCCTCGCTGACCGCGGACGTCAACGGCCCCGTCGAGCATCTCAACGGCGCGGTCGCATTCAAGGCGGCGGACCTGGCGGCGTACGACGAACAAGTCAAAGCGGTGAACCTGGCGGCGCGCCTGCAAAACGGCGACGTGCAGATCGACGATCTCTCGCTCGAGAAAGCGCGCGGCATCCGGCCGACGATCGAATACGGCGTCTGGAAAAGCCGGCCGGACGAAAAGGCGACCGCCGCCGAAAAGGAGCCGGCGAGCCTGACCGTGACCGGCGTCGTGAACCCGTTCGCCAAGACCTTCAACGTCAAGCTACGCACCAAGAACCTCACCGAAATGGCCAGCGACTACATCGCCAAGAACCATATCCCGGCGATGGCGGATGTCGACCTCAACGCCGACCTGAACGGCACGTTCGCGAATCCCGCCGGCGAACTCACGCTGGCCGTCGCCGGCGGGCGATATCAGGATATGAACTTCGGCAACTCGACGATCGCGATCAAGTTCCAAAACGAACAGGCGATCGTCACCGGCGAATTGCTCGCCGCGCGGCGCGCGGAAGCCGCGGGCCAGCCCGCCGCGCCGGCCGCGCCGGCGCCGCCGAAAACCGCGCCGACCGACGACGACGACAACGACGATGCGGCCGCGGCCGACGACGACGATGACGACGCCGCAGCCGGCGATGACGATGACGACCAGAGCCCGCCCGACGCCGACTTCGGCCCCGGCGCCGCCAAGCCGCCGGCCGCGCAGCCCGCCGCGCCGAAGCCCGGCGGAAACCTGGGATCGATCAAAATCGCGGGCACGCTCGGTCTCGCGGGCGACATGCCGTTCACCGCGAAGCTGATCTTCGACAAGGTCGATTACTCGGATTTTCTCAACACGCCGTCGCGGATCAGCCGCCGGGTCAAGACCCGTTCGCGGAGGCGGCCGGTGCGGCAGGCCGCCAACGCGACGGCCGAAGATGTGCTGCGCGGCTACCTCGACGGCGCGGCGGAGGTCGCGGGATCGCTGCACCCGCCGGCGGCGGGCGCCGACGACAAAACAACGTCCGGGCTCGTGCAGACCATGGATTTGCGCCTCGCCGAAGTGCTGTTCCAGCAGAATCAGTTCCAGGTGCGCAATCAAAACGAGGCGGGCCGGTTGACACCGGTGGAGATTCACTACGCCGGCGGCAAATTGACCGTAGGCTCGTTCGCACTCGGCGGCGCCGGCATCCGCTTGCACGTCACCGACAAACAGGTCGGCGGCGAGCCCTACCTGGCGCTGGCCGGCGACGTGGATGTCAGCATCGCCGCGGCCTTCGTGCCGGCGTTGGCCGAAGCGGCGGGCAAGCTGAAATTACAGGCCGAGATTCCCGTGGCTTTCGATCTCGACAAGATCACGGCCGACGCCGCGATCGTCAACGGGACGGTCGTCATTCAAAACGTGCCGTCGCCGATCGAAAATCTGAACTTCGCGGCGCGCTTCGAAAAGCGCGTGGCCACGATCCAGAAACTGACCGCCGCGTTCGGCGGCGGCGTGGTGCAGGGCGGCGGCACGTACAAGCTCGCGTCGGTCGCCGCGGCGGCCCCGCAAGCGCCGGCCGGCGAGGCGAGTCCGGAACCGGAGGCGGCCGGCCCGGCGGCGGCGGTCGGCAAGAAGCAGAAGCCGCACGATCAGGCGGACCTGTTTTTCAAGGCGACCAAGATCCATACGGGTTACGATCCCTATTTGGACGTGACGATCAACAAGGTCGATTTGCTCGTCACCACGCGGCACGACGGCAAGCTCGACGTCTCGGGCGACGCCGACATCACCCGCGCGACGGTCACCTACGACATCGATCTGCCGCAGATCCTGAAAATGCTGCAGGCCCCGCGCAGCGGCGCGACCGGTTCGGCGATCTTCCAAAAGGAGCGCGAGCCGGCGGTCTATTTCAGCGTCGGCATTCGCGGCGATCGCGGGCTCAGTTTCGAGAACAACGTCGCGCAGATCGAGAGCAAGGCCGATCTGCTGCTCTCCGGCAACAACCTGGAAACGGGTCTGATCGGCACGGTGGAGGTGATCAAGGGCCACGCGCTGGTCTGGAACAACGATTACGCGGTGACCAACGCCGCGATTCAGTTCATCGACGAATCGCGGATTGCGCCGGTTTTCGACATCAATGCGCGGACCGACGTGAAGGACATCAAAATTTACGTCAACGTCTCGGGCACGCCCGAAAACTACACGGTCGCCTTGTCCTCTGACCCGCCGCACAACGAGCAGGACATCGTCGCGCTGCTGACCGTCGGCGTCTCGGTCAGCGAATTTCAGGCCAGCGGCTCGAACGTCAACAGCGACCAGGTGCTGGCCGCCGCGGCGCAACAATTGCTCGGCAGCCAGTTCTCGACGTACACCGGCCTCGACCTGAGCGTCGACAACTCCACCGGCACGCCGTTCTTCAAAGCGTCGAAAACGGTCGCCAAGAACCTGTCGGTTTCGCTGCTGCGCAGCGTTTCCGACCCGACGCTCAAGACGATGGTGAATTACGACTTTCTGGGCATCTGGGGCGTGTACGCCGACTGGAGCAACTTCGCCGATCAGGCCGACGCGCCTGCCAGCGGCGGCTACGGCGCGGGCGTGCAACTGAAGATCCCGTTCCGCTAAGGGCGAAACGCGCAATGGCCAACGGGGAATCGCGAATGACGAATGGCGAATGGCGAATGCGGCATGGCGGCGCGCCGAGCTGGGCGGGCGCCGCCAGACCGCCGCGGGGGCGCGCTTGACCCGTCGCCTCGCCATCTTGCTGATCGCGCTCGCCGCGCTGGCGTGGACGGGCATCGCCCTCGCCGCCGACGCGAGTCCGGAGCCGGCGCCGCCGTCGGCCGCGGTTCTCGAATCGACGCCGGCGCCGGCCGCGAAGCCGCCCGCCGGCAGGAGCGTCGCGGCGGCGAACGCGCTCGACCAACCGAGCGAGCAGTTCTACGGCAAGATCGTCAGCGAGCTGAAAATCGAGGCGCCGTTTTACCTCGATCAAGGGCCGATCAAACGCGCGACCAACATCGCCGTCGGCCGGCCGCTGGAACGCTGGCGCGTGCGCGAAACCCTGCGCTCCCTCTATCTCCTCGGCGACATCGAAAACGCGGCCGTCATCGGCGAGGCCGACGGCGACAAAGTGAAGATCGACGTCCGCGTCTTTCCGGGTTACGTGTTGCGCGACATCAACGTCGTCGGCGTCACCGCGTACTCGCCGTCCGAACTGCTCTCCGACATCCTGCGGATCGACTCCGGCGACGATTTCCGGCCGGAAAACCTGGACGAGTATCGCCAGAAGGTCGCCGAGGCGATGGCCGCCGCCGGGCGGTTCAAAGCGAAAGTGACGACCGAGGTTTTCAAAACCAAACCGCAGGTCGACAACAAGGCCGACCTGACCATTCGCGTGCACGAAGGCGACGACTACCGCATCAGCCGCTTCGACTTCACCGGCGCGGACCTCGGCGTGCACACGCGCGAGGAAATCCTGCACGTGACGCATTGGAAAGACGGCATGCACTTCCGCAAAACCGACCTCGACAAAGGCCTTGCCCGGCTGAAAAGCTGGCTCGCCGACGAGCGCTATCGCGAGGCGAGCGTGCCCGACGTCGATTACAAAGACGCGGAATCGGTGCGCATGGACCCCAAGCAGTCGACCGTCGAAATCGCCTTCCCGCTGAAAATCGGGCCGCGGGTCGACATCTTCTACGACAACCAATGCTTCAGCTGCGCCGAGATGAAATGGAAATTCCGCGATCTGCTCGGCCTCGACAACCAGAAGCGCTTCAACGAATGGATCGTCGCCGATTTCGTCAAGCGCCTGTCGGTGTATTACCAGCGGCAGGGCTACTACACGGCGCAGGTCAAGCAAACGTACCGCCAGACGGTCGAGCCGAACGGCCAGGCGGTGAAGACCATCAACCTGACCGTCGACAAGGGCCCGAAGGTCGCGATCCGCCGCATCCGTTTCCACGGGAACCAAAAATACGACAACAAGACGCTGGTCGAGCTGGTGACGCGCCGCGATTGGTTCGTCGACGAGGATTTCGAAAAGGACCTCGAAAACGTCATCAATTATTACAACACGCACGGCTATCTGCGGGCGATCGTCGCCAACCGCAACATCACCTATGACGAATCGGCGGAAAAAATCGACATCGACGTGGCGCTCAGCGAAGGCCCGCAGACCAAGCTGCGCACGCTGGCGTTCGCAGGCGTCGGCGCTTTTTCGCCGGGCGGCCTGCAGGTGCAAATGGGCAAGTCGATGCCCGAATGCCTGCGGGTCGGCCAGCCGTTCAACCCGTTCCTGATGCAGCCGACCAAGACGTTCATCCTCTCCGAATATTTCCGCAAGGGCTACGCCAAGGCCCGCATTCGCGATCACGTCGAATTCAGCGAAGACGGCGAATACGCCGATCTGACGTTCCGGCTCACCGAGGGCATCCTCTACCGCTTCGGCGCGGTCTACGTGCGCGGCGCCAAAGACACCCAGAAATACATCATCCTGCGCGAATTGGTCGTCTACGAGGGCGACCCGTACAACTTCGAGAAGATTTTCCGGTCGGAGCAGGCGTTGGTGCAGCTCGGCATTTTCAACAGCGTCAAGATCGCGCCGGTCAATCCGGATTTCGACACGCCCACCGTCGATCTGATGGTCACGGTCGACGAACGCAAGAGCGGCTACATCACCACCGACCTCGGCTACAACACGTTCACGGGCTACAACGTCGCCTTCGAAATCGGCCATCGCAACCTTGCGGGCTACGACCGTGCGCTGTCGTTCCGGCAGTCGATCGTGCTGACCAGCGACCACTTCGATCTCGATCAGCGCACGACCACCGTGGCGTTCACCTGGCCGTGGATCGCCCGCGTGCCGCTCGACGGCACGATCACCCTGACCGCGGCGCAGTTGAACGACATCGCCTACGACGACCGCTCCACGACCGTCGACCTGCTCGGTTCCGTGGCGTTGAAAAAACTGTTCAACTTCCTCGAAGCGACCGCCCACAACCCGGCGACCCGCGAGACGGCCGCCAAAGCCCACAATCTCGTCGACCCGTTCACCATGCAGCTTTATTACGAGTACACGAAGGATTACATCTACAATCTCTCGTCCGCCGTCACCGACGAGCAGCAGGGCAGCGTCGCGCTGTCGACGATCAGCCCGATGATCATCCACGACGTGCGCGACAACGTCTTCAACCCCACGCGCTGGTCCTACCACTCGATCCGCCTCGACTACGGCGCGCGCTGGCTGCTCAGCCAGGTCGATTATCTCAAAGTGACCGCCCGCTCGTCGTGGTATCTGCCGATCTTCGAGGCGGTGAAATTCCTGCCCGGCTGGGTCTTCGCCGAGAACGTCGTCGTCGGCCAGATGCAGGTGCTGCACCGCGGCGACGTCATCCCGATCAGCCACCGTTTCTTCCTCGGCGGCTCGACCACCCTGCGCGGCTACGGCCAGAACGAAGTCAGTCCGTACGGGACCGACAATCGGACGCCCGTCGGCGGCTATTTCATGGCCTACCAGAACACCGAATTGCGCATTCCGCTGGGCGTCTACGACCTCGGCGTGCTGGGGTTCTTCGACGCGGGCAACGTCACCGACGACGCCAAGAGTTTCGACGTCCGCGCCGTCCGTTCGGGCGCCGGCGCCGGCTTGCGTTACCTTTCGCCGGTCGGTCCGATCAGCGCGGACCTCGGCTTCAAGCTCGACAAACGGGCGAGCGAATCGTTGCAGGAGTTTTACTTGACGATCGGCAATGCCTTTTGAACGGGCGCGGCCGGCGAGATCGTCGTGCAGGGGGCAGTCGTGCAGGACAATAAGGCGCCGGACGGGAAGCGGCGCGGCTGGTTGCCGCGCGTCGGCACGTGGCAATACTACGCGCTGCTGATTGCCGTGACGGGCCTCGTCTTCGGGCCGCTCGGCGGTTTGGCCGCGCTCTATATGAACTTCGCCATCGGCTTCTTCGTCGGCGGCCAGGTGCTGGTCGGCATTCTCGGCAGCATCATCACTTTTCACTACGGGGCCGAGGGCCGGCACGGCGCCAATTACATGCAAACGATGGCCGGCGTGCTCTCGTCGATGTGTGGCATGGCCGTGCTGGTGCAGGCCATGCACTGGCTGGGCCTGCCGCCGCCGCCTGCGTGGCAATTGGGCGTGTTCTTTTGCGCCGTGGGCATGTTCGGCATCGGCATGGGCGTGATCTATACGCCCTTGCTCGTCGACCGCCTCAAACTGACGTATCCGTCGGGCGCGGCGGTGGCGACGATCATCCGCGCGCTGACCGACCCGAAGCTGCTCAAGGCCTCGATCGCGAAACTCGGCGGCGGCGCCGCGGGCGGCCTCGCCGGCGGCGTGCTGACCGGCGTCTCCGTCACGGCCAAATTCGTGCCGTGGGATTTCTCGGCGTCGACGCTCGGCGCGGGCATGATCGTCGGCCAGCGCATCGCCATTCCGGCGCTGGCGATGGGCGCGATCGGTTGGTTGCTGACGCCGACGTTGCGCGCCTGGGGCTGGATCGGGCCGCACGACCCGTTCCGCAAGATCGGCTTTCTGATCGCCCTGGCGATGATTCTCGGCGCGTCGCTGGTCGACCTGACGTTGATCTTCTACGAGGCGATCCAGCGCCTGCGCGGCGCGATGAAGGAAAAGCCGGAAGAGGTTCCGCCCAACCTGCGCGTCAACTTCAAGTTCTACCTCGGCTGGGTCGTCTTCTGGGGCATCGCCGTCATCGCCCTGGCGTCAAGCATCTTGCAGCAGCCGGTCGGCTTCATCGCGCTCGCGCTCGGGCTGGTGCTGCTGTTCCTGCTGGTGAACGGCATTTCGCTGGGCATCTCGGATTCGAATCCGATTTCCTCGGCGTTCGTTCTGAGCGTGCTGCTGATGTCGGCGCTCGGGTTGAAAGACCCGCGCGTCGGCCTCTTCGCTGCCAGCATTCTATTGATCTGCTGCGCGGTCGGCGGCGACATGCAGCAGGCGCTCGCCACCGGCCGGCGGCTCGGCACCAGCCGGAATATCCAATTTCATTTTCAGTGGGGCGGCGTCGTGATCGGCACGGTCGTTTCGCTGGGCCTGGCCTCGGTGTTCTTCTGCGCCTACCCGGATCTGCTGGTCAACGCCGTGCACCACACCGTGCCGAAATGGCAATCGGCGATGACCTACAAGATCGTCGGCATCCTCGAAGACATCGGCCACCTCAAGCCGCATCAGACCTACGCCCTGCTGATCGGTCTGACGTACGGCGTCGTCGTGCAAATCGTGCGCAAATTGCTGAAAGACAACTGGGGTTTCCGCGAATTCCTCGGCCGCCGGAAACGCAGCGGCAAGACCGCGGATCGCTGGACCGGGCTGACCGTCGATTTCGCCGTCGATGCGCTGCTGCTCAGCAGCCCCTACGCCTTCTCGTTCGGCGGGTTCGTCGACGTGCAAACGGTCTTCTGGTTCAGCGTCGGCGGCGTGGTCTGTTCCGCGCTCAACTTCTGGGGCCAGCGCGCCGTCAAACCCGGCGAGGAGATGCCCGAGGAAATCGGCACCACCTTCCTCGTCGGCGGCGGCCTGATCGCCGGCGACGCCCTCGCCGCGCTCGGCCTGGGCATGTGGGGGTTGCTCGCCCTGCTGTTCTAGCGATCTTATAGTGCACCAATGAACAACGACGAATCGACGCTGATCGCTGCCGCCCCGGCGGCCCCGCAACCGCGCGCGATAACGCGGCGACAGTTTCTGACCGGGGTCGGCGTCGCGTTCGCTGTGCCCGCGGCGGGCCTCATCGACAGCACGGCCGTCGAGCCGGAGCGAATCGTCGTCGAAGACGTGCCTCTCGCGCTGCGGGATTTCCCGGGGCCGGCGACCGTCGTGCAGATTTCCGACCTGCACATGCACGGCCCGAGCCGCTTCATGAACCGCGTGCGCGACCTGGTCAACGCCATGCACGCCGACTTCATTTTCGTCACCGGCGATTTGGTGGAGGACTACGCGCTGCTCGACCCGTGCCTCGAATGGCTGGCGAGCCTGCGCGCCGCGCAGCCGTTGGTGTTCGTGCCCGGAAATTGGGAGCGCCTGGCCGGCACGTGGAAACGCGGCCTGGCGTGGAAACTGACCCAACTCGGCGCGCGCGTGCTCTGCAACGAAGGCCTGGTCGTCGAATGGAACAACGGCGCCTTTTTTCTCGCCGGCATCGACGATTGGCGCGCCGGCAACCCGCAATACGAGGCGGCCCTGGGCCGTCAGCCCCGGGAGTTGTGCACGGTGCTGCTTTCGCACGAGCCGATCGTCGCCGACGCCTTGCGCCTCAGCCGTTATCGGATCGACTTGCTTGTCGCCGGGCACACGCACGGCGGTCAGGTCCGCCTGCCGTTTCTCGGCGCAGTCGTCCTGCCCTACGGCAGCGGCCGTTACGAGCAGGGCCTCTACCGCCGCGGCGATCTGCAGATGTACGTCAATCGCGGCCTCGGCTATTCCGCCGTCCGCGTCCGCTTCCTCTGCCCGCCGGAGATCACGCGGTTCACGCTGGAGAACCGATGAATCCGATCTTGCTCGCGGTGATCGCCAGCCTGTGCTGGGGCGTCGGCGTGGTCCTGCAAAAGCGCGGCGTCTCGGGGGCGTTTCCGCAAATATCGTTGCGCGACTTCTTCGGGCAGATCGGTCCGGTGCTCCGGACGTTGATCGCCAATCGAAGCTGGACCGGCGGCATTGCGCTGATGATCGCCGGCTGGCTGGTGTTCATGACCGCGCAGGGGCGCGCCGGCATCGCGGCCGTGCTGCCGATCACCTGCCTGACCGCGGCGGTGGCGGCGCTCATCGGCGTCGTGTTTCTCAGGGAAAAAGTCGCGCCGGTGGAATGGGCGGGCATCGGCCTGGTTTTCGCCGGCGTCATCGTGGTGGCGCAGGCCGCGGGCGGCGCCGATTCGGCGGTTCCCGGCAACCGCGCCTTGCTGCTGTTCGCGGCGGCGACCGCGATCCTCACCGTCGCGGCGCTGGCGGCGCGAAGGTTCGGCTTCACCGCCGAAATCACGCTGGCCGTGTCGGCGGGCTTGATTTTCGGCCTGTCCAACATGATGCAGAAGCTGCTGACCCAACGCGTGCTGGCGCGCGTCGGCGGGGATTTCACGCTCGCGCGCTTCGACGTCTGGGTCGCCGGCGCCGCCGATTATCCCATTTATGTGGTGCTGCTCGGCTACGTTCTCGCCGGCGTGTTCATCCAAACCGCCTTCGCCAACGGCCGCGCCAGCGTGGTCTCGCCGGTGGCGACATGCTGCCGGCTGTGCACGATCCTGCTCGCGGCGGTGACGATTTTCGGCGAAACGATCCGGTTCGCGCACGGCCTCGGCATCGCCTGCGTGCTCGTCGGGGCCGCGCTGCTGGGAATGCGGCGCGAAGCGCCGGCGAGGTGATGCGGAGTTTTCTTGACAGGATCGACCGGATCGATATCCGGCCGACGGCCCCTGTGTTTACCGGTACAGCCCGTCGGGGTCGACCTGTTCGCGCAATACGCGGAGTTCTTCGGCGGTCGGCGCCTCGTTTTGTTCGACGCGGTCCGCGATCGGCAGCTCGAAGCCGGTGTTGGCCTGCGCCTGCGCGACGGTCACGCCGGGGTTGAGCGCGAGCAGCTTCATGCGGCACGTCGCCTCGTCGAAGCCCATCACGCCGAGATTGGTGACGACGCGATACGGCCCGCAGCCGGCCGGCAGCCCGGCGGCGGCGCGCGCGCCCGGGCCGGTCAGATATCCGGGCGTGGTGACGAAGTCGATCTTCTCGATGAAGCGCTTCGTGTCCTGCCGCATGATGATGATCGTGCGCCAGACGAGCGACCCGATGTCGTTCGCGCCGCCCGAGCCCGGCAGCCGCACTTTCACTTTGTCCGGATGGCCGATCAGCGTCGAATTGAGGTTGCCGTAGCGGTCGATCTGCGCGCCGCCGATGAAGCCGTACTCGATGAACCCGCGCTGCGCCGTCTCCATCACCTCGCAGATGCTCGACGCGTACAGCGACCGGTTGAAGGTGCGCATGTCGCCCACGGCCAGCGGCAACTTCTCGAGTTCCGCGCCCAGGCCGCCGAATTCGAAGACCGGCAGCAGGTTGGGCGCGCGCAGGCGTTGGGCGAGCGAGGCGGCGAGCATGGGGATGCCGGTGCCGATGAACGCCATCGAGCCGTCTTCGACCAGCCGGCTCGCCAGGCAGATCAACAATTCGCTGTCGCTATACGGCGCGGGATTCGGGGCCCGGGATTCGGGATTCGGGACTCGGGACTCGGGATTCGGGGCTCGGGATTCGGGATTCGGGCTCATTGGGGCTTCCTCCCGTTGCGAATCAAGAGACCGTCGAGCCGCGCCGCGCCGATCTTCTCCAGCAAGGCGCGATGGTTGGGAATCTCCACTACCCATTCTTTCATATAGCGTTCGGCCCCTTCGGGCTTTTGCACGGTTTCGATGAAATTGCGATAATGCTCTTCGTCACGTTCGTAATAGCCGGTCATTTCGCCGGGCCACGAGCCGAACGGCGCGTGCACCACGGCGTCGACGATGTACCAAGGGATAATCGTGCGCTCCGGCTCGCGGCGAAACACCTCGGAATCGACGATCTCTTCCGCCGAGACAATCAGCCGCTTCGAGGCGCGCGCCATTTCGTGCGCAAAGCCGCTGACGCCGTCGACCTGGCAGTTGCCGTATTTGTCGGCGCGCGCGACGTGAATGAAGCCGACGTCGAGCACCAGCGCCGGCAGCAAGGCCACGCGCCGCCCCGTGAACGGATCGACGATCGACTGCGCCGCGCTGTACGTGAACGTGTCGGAGCCGAGCATGGAATACGTCGGCAGAAACGGCACGCCCATCGACGCGGCCTTGAAGCGCCAGGTGATCGCGCCGTTCGACCATTCGATCACCTGCCGGACGCGGCCCGACTCGACCTCGCGGCGCAGGCACGGGCTGACCCCGTACACTTCCTGCCCGATGTAGGTGCAGTCGATGCGCTCGATGAGGTGCGCCGCCAGCAGCAGGTCGGCCTCGTGCACGCCCTGGCCCGCCAAATCGAAGCCGCGCTTGCCGCTGCGAATGAGCGCGCGCGTCAGCGACATCGGGCAGCGCACCGAGCCGTACAGCTCGAAGCCGAGGTAGTCGCCGTCGTTGACGAAGCGCGCGATCGCCTCTTCTTCGGTCATGCGCTTGTCGACGAGCGCCTTGTTGCGGCGGCGGTTGTGCTCGCGGAACGCCTCGAGATCGGGCGGCTGGATCAGCGGGCGCACGCCGGCGACCGGAAATTCGTTGCCATCGGAAGCCATCAATATCCTCGGAGAACGTGGTTTTCGTAGATTAGGGGTTTCGCGGGCAGCGTCAAGCGCCGGACCAGCGGCGGCCGATCGCGCGGTAGATCAGGCGCGCCGCGAGAAAATCGGCGGCCGGCCAGCCGCGAATCGGCGCGAGTTCGACGACATCCATCGCGACGACGGTGCGGTTGGCGAAGAGCCATTCGAGCACGCGGTCCACATCGCGCCAATGCAGCCCGCCCGGCTCCGGCGTGCCCGTGGCCGGGACCTCGGCCGGATCGAAAACGTCGAGGTCGACGGTCAGATAAACCGGGTCGCCCAGATGCCGCGCGGCGAATTTCACCGGGTCGCGCCCGGCGTGGATTTCGTGCGCGTGCAAAATGCGCACGGGCAAATCGGGGATCGCGTCCGCCTGCTCTTTGTCGTACGAACGAATTCCCAGTTGCACGAGCGGCGCCTTTTCCGCCATGCGCCGCGCGACGCAGGCGTGCGAATACGGATCGTCGCGATACGTGTCGCGCAGATCGGCGTGCGCGTCGAAATGCAGGACGTGCAAATTGGGATATCGGCGAATCGCCGCGGCGAACGGCGCGAGGGCGATCGTGTGTTCGCCGCCGAGCGTCACCGGAAACCGGCCGGCGCCGAGATGCTTGCCGACGACGGCGCTGAAACGATCGATCATCCGTGGCGGCGAAAGCGCGCTGATTTTCGTCTTGGCCCCGACCGGCTCCGACGCGATGCCGGCGCGGTACGGCTCGCACTTCAGCACCTCGTCGTAATGCTCGACCTGCCGGCTCGCGGCCAAAATCGCGGCCGGCCCGCCGCTCGCCCCGCGGCCGTACGAAACCGATCGTTCGTACGGAATCGGCACGATCGCCGCGCGGGCGGTCTCCGGCCGGTCATAGGGCGCGGGAACGTCGAAAAAGCCTGGCATCGTTCGTCCTCGGTCATTCGGAATGGCGGCGCCCGAGTGTTATAAAACAATCGCCGCCGTTTGGCGATGCGACCCGGGAACGATTATTTTGACAGGATCAACACGATCAACGGGATCAACGAGGTGTTTTTCCGAATTTCCTATCTGGCTCCGGAATATTACCAACTCGCCATAGCTGCGCCGGCGCCGTCACGCGGCCGCGCGGCGGAACGGGCAGAGGAAACGAAAAGAGCTGCCCTCGCCGACCTCGCTGGCCGCTTCGAGGCGGGCGCCGAGCCGTAGCGAAATTTCTTTGGCGATGGTCAGGCCGAGCCCCGCGCCGAAGACGCCGCTCGGCAACGAGTTCGGCGCCCGGAAAAACGATTCGAACACTTTGTCCAGATCCTCGCCGGCGATCCCGACGCCGGTGTCGGTCACGACGAACGACACGTCGAGTTCCTCGCCGCGCTCGGCCGCGAGTTCGGCGTGCAATTCCACGCCGCCGGCGGCGGTGAATTTGACGGCGTTGTCGAGCAGATTGTCCAGGACTTTTTCGAGCAGCTCCGGGTCCCCGGCGAGCCGGTCCGGCAGTCGCGGATCGAGGCGCGAGGCGAAGCGCAACCCTTTTTCCGACGCCTGCGCGGCAAAACGCGCGCCGATCTCCGTCAGCGATTCGCGGAACGGAAACGGTCGGCAAACCGGCGGCCGATGGTCCGACTGAATGGTCGACAGATCGAGCACGGACGTCGCCAGACGCAGCGTCGACAGACCCCCGCGTTTGATCATGTCCAGATACGTCAGGCGCTCTGCGAGCGGCAGCTCGGGTTCCTTCTGCAAAATCGACGTCAGGCCGATGACGTGGTTGAGCGGCGTGCGAATCTCGTGGCTCAAATTGGCCACGATGCGCGCCTTCAGCGTTTCCGCTTCCCGCGCTTCCACCAGGGCCTCGCGAAGCTCCCGCTCGCGGTCTTTCTGGTCGGTGATGTCGCGGGCGATGCCGGCGGTTCCGGCCACCTCGCCGCGATCGTCGAAAATCGGCGTCTTGACCGTCGCAAACCAAACGGCGGCGCCGTCGGGGCCGGGCACCGCCTCCTCGAGGGGCTTCCGTTTTCCGGAGCGCATGACTTCCACGTCGTCGGCGCGGAACCGCGTCGCAACGGCCGGCGGCCAGAGATCGGCGTCCGTTTTCCCAATGATCGACTCGGCGCCCATGTGGAACGCCTGCGCGTACGCCTCGTTGATGGCGATCAGCCGACCGTCCTTGTCCTTCAACCAGGCCCGGTCGGGGATGTTGTCCAGCAGCGCGCGCTGCTGTCGCCGGCTGTCCCGCAGCGCCTCTTCGGCCCGCTTGCGCACGACGATGCCCGAGAGCACGGCGGCGATCGCCAGCAGAAACTCTTCCTCTTTCGGATCGCGGACGTGTCCTGCCTTCAGGTACAAGCTCAGGACGCCGATCGTGACGTCATGCAAGCGCATCGGGACGACGTAGTGCCCGTGATCGGTCATGCGGTGGTAGTGGATCTCGTGACGTTCGTCCACGTGGTCGGCGAAGAGCACCGTGGAGGATTCGACGGCGCGCCCGCAGAGGCAGCTGCCGTAGGGGATTCGCGCGCAGGCTCGGCAAATTTCCGTGGACAGGCCCTGTTCGGCGCGCATTTGCAGAACGCGCGACGCCGCGTCGGCCAATAGGACCGCGCCCTTCCGTTCAACGGACAGCCACGGGATCGAAATGATTTCGTTGAGCGCCCTGCCCAGGATCGTGTCGAGCGTGCCTTCCTCGAGCCCCAGATGCAGCACCGTGTTGGTCGCGGTTTGAATGTCCAAGGCGTCCTGGAGGCGCCGGCGAAAGTGCGCTTCGGCTTGAATCCGCTGCACGGCGTTGATGCTCTCCCAGTGGAAAATCCGCAGGATCATGGCGATGGTCCAAACCATCACGATGCCGCACCCGGTCCGGAAGATTTCGACCGGCGCCCCGACGAACGCCCGAAACGAGTCGGAATTCAGCCAATTCGCCGGGAAGAAATCGGCGCGCGAGCGCACCAGTCCGAAGAGCAACGTCCAAACCAGAAGCGTCGCGGCGGCGATCTGGAAGTACGGTTTCGCCCGCTGCACCTGGGCGAACCGCTCATCGGCCGCGGGATACAGAACGAAGCCGGCGGCGGCGAGAATCCCGGCCGGCGTGCGGATCAGATAACCCGTCAACGCGTCCGCGGTCGACCAGGAGTCGGCCGACGCGATGCTGACGGCCGCCGCCGCGGCGGCGATGATCGCCGGCGTCCACCACGGAATCCGCAGCTTTCCCGAGAACGCAATCAAGCGGCGCGCGAACTCGAACAGGAAAAGATGCGAGACCAACGTCAACGCTTTCGCGATGCGCCACGCCGTCTCGTTCCGGCCCACATCGGCCAACCCGGCGTAGATGAAGTCGGACGGCGCGTGAATCAGGGCGTAGGCCACATACAACCAAACGATGTCCGCCAGCAAATACTGGCCGCGCACCCGGGGCTGGGCCAAGATGGCGACCCCGGCGACGACGAACGACAACCCGTAGACGAGGTAAACCGCGTCCAACCGGGCTTGCAGGAGCATGCCGATCCAACCCACGTTGCCCACTCCGCCCTGCGACGCCGTTCGGCAGCGTCCGAAACCGGTGGAAAGCTATCGCCCGATACTCTCCCTCGTAACAACGCTTAAGCAGGCCCAGCGCGCGCGTCAAGCAACGGCCGTGAGTCCGTCGGCGACCGGCGGACGCGCGGGTTCCAACGCCCCCCAATCGGTGGTAAAAAATCGAATCCTCGATTCATCCGCAAAGGGGACGCCTTTGGCCGCCAACCCGCCCGCGCTCCAACGAATTCGCGTCGTCGTCTTCGTCTTCTTCGGCCTGGTGCTCGCCATGGCGTGCGCGCCCGACGAATCGGCGCCGCTGCCCAATGACGCCGTCGCCTCGCTGCCGGAGATTCCGCTCCGCCTCGCGCTGGCCGCGCCGATGCAGGTCGTGGATGCGCGCTTCCTGTCGGTGGCCGTCGACAGTTCCGAAATGATCGGCGGCATGTGGTGGGCGCCGTACGGGGCGGCCGGCGGCGCCGCCAAAGAAAGAGTCAGCCCGTACGATTTCACGCGGCCGCGGCTGCGGCGGCTGGCCCGCGAACTGGCGCCGGCGTATTTGCGCCTCGGCGGCACGGAAGCCGATGTGATTTTCTACGACATGAGCGGCACGCCTGTCACAACGCCGCCGCCGCACGACAGTTACGTGATGACGCACACGATCTGGGACAGCGCGAATCAGTTCGCGATCGCCTCCGGCTTCGACGTGCTGTTCACGCTCAACGCCGGTCCCGGCGCGCGCGACGCGCACAAGAATTGGCGGCCCGACAACGCCCGCGCGCTGATGGAATACACGGCGGGCCGGCAGTATCCCGTGCGCATCTGGGAGCTCGGCAACGAGGTCAACGCGTATCTCGTGACCTTCGGCCTCTTTTCGGGCGTCAGCGGCGCGCAATATGCGCACGACATGGCGACGCTGCGGACCCTGGCGAACGCGGCGGCGCCGGGGGCGCTGATCGCCGGGCCGGCGAGCGCGTATTGGCCCGCGATCGGCGAGTTGCCGCCGTTGCTGCCGTCGTTTCTGGAGCACGGCGGGCGGCCCGACGTCGTCACGTGGCATTTTTACCCGCAGCAGTCGCGGCGCTGCCCGATCGCCACCCAGCCGGCTTCGCCGTGGGCGATGCTGGCGGCGACGCATTTGAACGAAGTCTCGCGCTGGTCGCAGCAGGTGCTCGCCTTGCGCAACGGCCACGCGCCGCAGGCGGCCGTCGCCCTCGGCGAGACCGGCAACGCGCAATGCGGCGGCCAACCGGGCCTTTCCGATCGTTTCGTGTCGGGGCTCTGGTGGCTTGACGAGCTGGGTTTGATGGCGCGGGCCGGGCAGCAATTCGTCGTGCGCCAGACGCTGTCGGGTTCGGATTACGGCCTCATCGACGACGCAACCCTCGTGCCGAACCCCGACTACTGGAACTCGCTGCTCTGGAAACGGCTGATGGGCCCGCAGGCGCTGAACGCCGCGCTGCCGGCCACGGACCCTGCGGCCCGCGCCTACGCCCATTGCACGCCCGGACGCCCGGGCGCCGTCACGGCGTTGCTGCTCAATTTGGACGTGGAAAACACGGCGACCTTCCGCGTCGCGCAGTTCGCCGGCCTGGCTTCCGAAGTCTATCTGCTGACCGCGCCGGACCTCTTCGGCAAAACCACGCTGCTCAACGGCAAGTCGCTGGCCGCGGCGGCCGACGGCTCGCCGCCCCCGCTGCCGCCGATCGCGGGCGATCGTACCGGCGCATTCGCGCTGCCGCCGGCGTCGTATGCGTTTGTGGTTTTTCCCGAGGCGAACGCGCCGGCGTGCCGCTGAGCGCGGCGGCCGCCGCGCCGCGCTTCAATCGGTGATCGTTTTTTTCAGATCGGGCAGGGTTTCCGGCTTGTCGCGGTGCACGTAGCGGCTTTCCTTGTTGCGCGCCGTAACGTTTTCGTAGACGCCGTCATCGCGTTTGACCAGCTTGGTGAAGCCGAGATTCTTGAGTTCGCTGTTGGTTTTCGGCGTGTTGACGTTGGTGCGCGAAACGAGCTTGCGCACCGGACCGCCGCACGACGGGCATTCCGTGAGCGGCGCGTCGGCGAGCGATTGGCGCAGCTCGAACACCTTGCCCAGGCCGCACGTTTCGGCCGTATGTTCATATTCATAGATCGGCATCGCGGCGCTTCCTCTTCATCCAAAATAAGTTAATCATCCGCGCGCCGGCCAAGGCGTGCGCCGGGCGTCAGCGCCTGTATTTCTACACCCGGCGGCGCGCGATGCAATGCCCCGCAACCGGCCGAACGCCGTCGCGGAGCAACCGTCGGCGGAGGCGAAATTGTGCTATACTCGAACGCAATGAACAACCAATTCGGCGCCATCCTCGAGCAGCGGCGGCTCCTGTGGAGTCTGGTGGCGTTGGACATGCGCAAGCGCTACGGCGCCAGCTTCATCGGGTTTTTCTGGTCGGTGCTCAATCCGCTGCTGCAGATTCTCATCTACACCATCGTCTTCGGCTATATTCTCGAAGTGAACGTCGGCGGCAACGCCGGCACGGCCAACTACGGAATTTTTCTCTTCGCCGGCATGCTGCCGTGGATCGCCTTCTCCGAGGCGGTGCAGAAATCGAGCACGTCGATTCTCGAAAACAAGAACCTGGTCAAGCAAGTGAAGTTTCCGACCGCGCTGCTGCCGGTGCACGTGCTGCTCTCCAGCTTCCTGCACGAGCTAATCGCGCTGGCGATTTTCATCGTCATTCTGTTCGTGCTCGGCCAGCCGCCGTCGTGGCTGGCGCTCGGCCTGGTGTTCATCATTCCGCTGCAATTTGTCCTGACGCTCGGCTTCGGGCTGATCGTCTCGTCGCTGCACGTTTTTTACAAAGACGTCGGCCAGTTCATCGCCGCGGTGCTCACGTTGTGGTTTTTCGCGACGCCGATCATTTACCCGATCACGCTGGTGCAGCCGTGGCTGTCGCGCGTTCTCTATTTCAACCCGATGACGCCGCTGATCGGCGCGTATCGGTCGGCCTTGCTCAGCAATGAAGTGCCGGAATTGTGGGCCTTCGCCTATCTCGGCCTGTTCTCGTTTCTCGTGTTCCTGATCGGCGTCGCGCTCTTCCGCCGGCTGTCGCGCGATTTCGCCGACCTGCTGTGATGAACAACTCTAAACACAGAGGACACAGAGGAAGGCACAGAGCGCACGGAGCGCACTGCGATCTGCGCTGAACGTAATACCATGGACCGTCGCCGTCTATTCGATCTGGATCTCGCCGCCGCCGCGGCCGCGGCCGACCTGCCCCCCGACGCCGCCCCCGGGGCCGCCCAATTGGTTGCGCGGGCGGGCGCCGCGGACCTGCCGCCGGCCGAGCGCCGCGCGGCGTTGCGCCTGCTGAGCGCGCTGACCGGCGAGGTTTACGCCGGGCCGCGCGTCGTGCAGCTCGATGTCGTCGGCGTCTGCGGCTCCAATTGCATCTATTGCCGCGATCATTCGCCGTACGTGACGGGCCGCGAGCACTGGCGCAATCGCGAAATGCCGTTCGCCCTCGCGGCGCGGCTGATCGCCGAAGCGGCGGAACTGGGCGCCGAATTGCTGCCGATCGTCGGCGCCGGCGAGACGCTGCGCCATTCGCATTTCGCCGAATTGCTCGGCCTGCTCAAGCGCCAGCCGGCGATTTTCGACATTTACACCAACGGCCTCGACTGGACGGACGAAACGATCGCCCTTTTCGCCGACGCGCCGAACGCGCGAGTGTTTTTCTCGTTGAGCGCGGCGACGCCGCAGACCTGGGCGGCCTTCCGCCCGGAAATGGCGCCGGCGCATTATTCGCGGATCGAGGCGGTCATCGCCGGCCTCGTGGCGCGCCGCCCGCCCGGGCTGCGCGTCGGCGTCGCGCATGTCCTCAACCGGATCAACGTGCGCGAGATGCTGCCGATGATCCGGCGGGCGATCGAGCTGGGCGTCGACGAGGTGCAGTACAAACTCACGGAAATCAACGACGCCGCGCGGCCGTTGCGCCTGGGTCCGGCCGAGTTGAATTCGCTGCGGCTGGAGCTGCGCGAGGCGCGCCGCCTCGCGGCCGCCGCGGGCGTCGACATTCACGACAACCTCGAATTCCAACTCGACCACGTCGACCCGGAGACCGGGCTGTACGCGAAAGGCCTGTACGATCGCATCCCTTGTTTCGCCGGCCTGGAGATGGTCCGCGTCCGCCGCGACGGCGCGATCGGCTTCTGCTGCGGTCTGAAATTCTTCGGCGACGCCGGCTCAACGACGCTGGCCGAGCACTGGCTGAGCGAGCCGCTGCAGGCGGCGCGGCGGGCGGCGCTGGCCCTGCCGAGCGGCGCCAACTGCCGATTGCCGGACGGCGGCTGGCTGCGCGACGAACAATGCGATTACTGCTACAATTACCTGCTGAATGAATGCTGCGCGCGGCGCGCGCGGGAGTTCGGAGCGTTGCCGTCTTTGCCGGAGCATCGATGAAGGCCGTCGTCGTCCGCAACCTGACGAAAGACTACAAGATCTACTCGCGACGCGCGCAGAAGTTTCTCGAATTGCTGACCTTCAATCGGCGGACGTACCACGAGACGAAACGGGCGCTGCACGACCTGTCATTCGAGGTCGACACCGGCGAGTGCGTCGGCGTCATCGGCGACAACGGCAGCGGCAAGTCGACGCTGCTGCGGCTGCTCGCGCAAACGTCGTTCCCCACGACCGGCGACATCGAGATCAATGGGCGCGTCAGTTACATCCTCGATCCGACGATCGGCTTCAATCCGGAATTTTCGGGCCGGCAGAACATCCTGACCAAGTGCGCGCTGCTCGGGTTGTCGGCGGCCCAGGGCGAGGAACTTTTCCCCAAGATTCACGAGTTTTCCGGATTGGGAGAGCGCATCGATCACCCGATCAAGACCTACAGCGCGGGGATGACGGTGCGGCTGGGCTTTTCCGTGGCGATCCACGTACCGTTCGACGTCCTGCTGATCGACGAGGTGCTGGCCGTCGGCGATTATCTGTTCCAGCGCAAGTGCATCAACGCGATCCGCGCCTTTCGCGAGCAGGGCAAGACGATCCTCATCTCCAGCCACAGCCTGTCGGACATTTCGGCGTTCTGCGATCGGCTCATTCTGCTGGCCGGCGGCGAGATCGGCATGCTCGACCGCACCGAGCAGGTCGTGCAGAAATACATCCAGGATTGCGACGACCGCTACGCCCGCATCGAAAGCGCCGCGACGCCGGTGTACGACGACGTGCTGTCGTGCTGCACCGAGCGAGTCGCCGGCGCGAAGATCGTCGACGCCGCTTTTCTCGACGAGTCCGACGCGTCGGCCGCCGTTTTCCGCACGGGCCGGCCGTTGGTCGCACGGCTGGTGATCGAGGTCAACGAGGAAATCGACAATCCGTGCATCCGGCTGCAATTCCTCCGCAACGACGGCACGCTGGTCTTCGGCGCGAACACCTATCGTCAGGAATTGCACCTCGGCAAGATGCGGGGCCGTTATGAGGCGCGCTGCCGCATCGACGAATTGAACCTGCTGGCTGGCGACTACTATGCCAACATTGGCGTCTGGCCCGACGAATACAAGAGTTTCACGGCCCGCACGCCGTACGACGTGCAGGAATTTCAGCACATCATCACCATTTGCAGCGACCGCGCCGACGGCGGCGGCCTAGCCCGCGTGCCGTGCCGCTGGTCGGTGACAAAACTGGCGGACGGCTGATGGACCCCCGAGCCCGCGAGTGCAATCTAGCCCTGCAGCGCGGCGAACGCGCCCGAGGCAAGACCAGGCTCGCCAGCCTGCCGACCGAGATTCTCATCGAACCGACCAACCGGTGTGCGCGCAATTGCCCCACGTGCGCGCGCAATTTTTACGACCCGCGGGCCAATCCTCCCGGCGATCTCTCCGCGGCGCTGCTCGCCCGCATCGCCCCGCTGTTCACCTACGCCGAACGCGTGGTGATCGGCGGCTACGGCGAGCCGTTGCTGGCCGAGATCACGCCGGCCGTCATTCGCGCCGCACAGCACGCCGGCTGCGGCACCTCGCTGATCACCGGCCAGGGCAACCTGAGCGACGCGCACGCGTCCCGGCTGGCGCGGGCCGGCCTCGACGAAATCCTTTTCAGCGTGGACGGCGCCGATGACGCGACCCTGCCGCGGCGCCGCGGCTACGCCCGCGGCGAGTTGTGGGCCGCGATCGGTCGCCTGCGCGCCGCGAAACCCGGAATCAGCATCGGGTTCAACGTCACGCTGCGGCGCGACAACCTCGACGAGTTGCCGGCGATCGTCAAGTTGGCCGGCGCGTGCAAGGCGAAGTCCGTCGCCGTCCATCACCAAAAAATCTACACGCGCGCGCAGGCCGGCGACAGCGCCTTGCGCCGGCCCGAGGCGGCGCAGGCGGCGTTCGCCGCCGCCCAACTCGTCGCCGCCGCGGCCGGCGTTCGCCTCGAGCTGCCGCCGCTCGGCGGCGTGCAGCCGTGCGACCAGCCCTACCGCCTGCTCGCCTTTCGCAGCAACGGCGTCGTGCAGGGCTGCTGCTCGGCGTTGTTCGAGTCGGCGCGGCCCGGGCTGCGCCTCGGCCGTGTGCCGCAGGACAACCCGTTCGACCTGTGGAACGCGCCGCCGATGCGCGCCGCGCGCGGGTTCCTGCAGCGGCGGGAACCGCCGCCGATTCCCTGCGAGAATTGCGCGTTCCGCGTCTTCACGCCCGAGGCGCACGAGCGGTTTCTCGACGAGCCGGCCCATGCCTGAAGCCCTGCTCTACGCCGACGGACCGACCGACCACGAGGCCCGCGCGGGCGCCGGTTCGTTCGCGCCCGCGGCGGCGGCGATCCGCGACGGGGCGACGGCGGTCGTCATCCCCACGCCGCAAAATTTCTGGCGGCTGGGCCGCGTGGCGCGCTGGGCGCTGTCGCTGCGCGGGCGCTGGGCCGACCTCGCGGATTTTCGGCCGCAGGATCACGAAAAGCTGGCGCCCGCCTGGGCCGCCTATGCGAACGCGTTGCGCGACCGGCTGCGCGGCGCGAGCGTCGCAATCGGCGAGCCGGCGCCCGAACTGGAGACGCTGCTCGGCGTCTTCGACGCCCACGCCACGCCGGCAACGCGCGCCAACCTGTTGCGCCTGCTCGGCGCGCTGACCGACGGCTGTTTCATCGGCCCGCACACGTTTCACCTCGACGTCGCCAACGCCTGCAACACCAACTGCGTGTTTTGCGGCCTGCATTCGCCGCGTCTCGGCGGGCCGGGCCCGAACGCCCGCGGGCGGCGCTTCACCGAGGGCTGGTCGACCGGCCGCATCGACCTGGAGACCTTCGCCGGGCTGATCGACGATCTGGCGGCGATCGGCGCGACGGAGGACGTGCTGTTTTCCGGCGAGGGCGAGCCGCTCACGCACCCGCGCATCTTCGACATGCTCCGCCTGGCGCGCGCCAAGGGCCTCGCGCTGACCCTGTTCTCCAACGGCCTCGCGCTCGACGACGCCGCGGCCGACGCGCTCGTCGAGGTCGATCTCGATATTCTGTACTGGTCGCTCTCGGCGGCGAGCCCGGCCACGTTCGCCCAACTGCAGCCGGCCCAAGCGGCGGCGCGGTTCCGCCCGCTGGTCGACCGCGCAGCGGCGCTTGTCCGGAAAAAACGCGCGAAAAACAACAAGCCGTACGTCATTCAGGCGCACGTCATCAACCGGCTGAACGCGCACGAATGCGAGGCGGCGATGGACCTGGCGATCGCCGTCGGCGTCGACGCCGTGCGCTATCAGGTCATGCACCAGTGCGGCGCGAACATGGCCGACCTGTTGCTCACGCCCGCCCAGCATGCGGACGTCGTGCGCCAGCTCGAGCGCGCCCGCGTCAAAGCCGAGCGCGCCGGCGTGGCCATCGCCGCCAACATCGACTTTCAACTGGCCGGGGTTGGCGAGGCGTTCGCGCAGCCGGCGCACGCGGCGCCGCATCACTGGAGCCGCGGCCTCTACCGTGAAACCGGTTGCCTCGCCGGCTGGTTTTTCGGCCGCAGCTTTTCCGACGGCCGGTTGAGCTTTTGCTGCCACGACAAGATCGTCGGTTCGCTCAAACGCGGGCGCCTGCGCGACATCTGGTTCGCCGAGCGCTATCGCCAATTGCGCCAGGCGGCGAAAGCCTTCGACGAACGCGTCAACCCGGACCTCGTCGACGAAAGCTGCGGCGGACCGCTGCTCGGCCCGGATTGCGATTGGTGCGGCAATTACGAATTCAACAACCAGGCGTTGGCTGACCTGGACCGGCTCGGCCTGCGGCGCCTGTTGCGCCGGGACTTGCCCGCATGGCCGTGACACTGCTCGGTGCGGGCCCCGAACTGCACGACCGGCTGGCCGGCCGCGCCGGCGCCTTCGCCGAAGCCGAACGGGCCTTGCCCGCCGCCGCACGCGTCGTCGTCGAAGCGCGACGGGCCAACGTGTTTGCGTTGGCGGCGATTGTCGAACTCGCCTGCCGGCGGCGCGGCGGCGCGGCGGAACTGCCGCCGCTCGATCCGCACCCGCCGGCGACGCTCGCCGGCCGCTTCGCCGAACATCTCGCGCGCCTCGCCGACGCCGGCCGGCCGCGGGGCGTCGAGGTCGTCGTCGCCGATCCGCTGCTCGCGCCGCTGCTCGCGCACGTCGCCGCCCGCGCCGATGGCGGCAACGAGGTCGACTTGCTGCGCGCGCTGGGCATCGTCTGCGACACGGCGCTGGTCGGTCCGCAGTGGTTCGTCTTCGAGACAGTCAACCGCTGCAACGCGCGCTGCCGCTACTGCAATATCCATGCGCCGAGCCGGCGGCCGAGCCGCGAATTCCTCGCCGGGATGCTGCCGTTCGCAACGTTCGCGCGCACGGTCGACGATCTCGCGCGCATGGGCACGCAGGGCGTGACGATTCTCGCCAACGGCGAGCCGACGCTGCACCCGGATTTCCCGCTGATGGTGCAATACGCCAAGCAACGCGGGCTGCGCGTCAATTTTTTCACCAACGGCCTGGCGCTCGACGACGACCTCTCGCGCCTCGTCGTCGAAGCGGGCGTCGACGAGATGTTCTGCACGATCAGCGCCGCGACGCCCGCCACCTACACCGCCCTGCACGCCGATGTCGACGAATCCGATTGGGACACGCTGCTGGCCAACCTGCGGCGGCTGTTCGCGCGCCGCGCGGCGAACGGCGGCAAACCGGCGGCGTGGATGGTGAACGTCATTTGCAACCGCAACGCCGTCGAACTGCCGGCGATGGCCGCGCTCGCGTCGGGCCTGGGCTTCGACGGCCTGCGCCCGCAACTGCTGCGCGTCGACGAACACAACCGCGCGCTGGCGCTCGACGCCGCCGACCTGGCGCAGCTTCGCGAGCGCGCGCCGGCGCTGGCGGATTATTGCCGCGCGCGCGGGCTGGCGCTGTGGGAGCCGTATCTGCTGCAACTGGAGCACGCCGGCGACCGGCCGGAGGCCTGGTCGAGCGACGTGTTCATCGAGAAGGGCTGCTTCATCGGTTTCGCGCTGGGGCTCGCCAAAGCCAACGGCGACCTGTCGTTCTGTTGCGACGTGAAGCCGGTCGCCAACCTCGCGGACGGGCCGTTCCGCGAATTGTGGGCCGGCGGGTTATATTCGCAGGCGCGGCTCGCGGCCAAGCAGTTGCGGCCCGGCGCGGGCCCGCGGTTGCGCGACGGCGCGACGCTCTTCACCGACGCGTGCCGTCACTGCGACAACCACGACATCAACCATGGGCTGCACCGGCTGCTGGACCGTTTCGACATGTGGAGATACCTGGGATGTTCGGCGAGTTGACGCGACGCTGGAACCGCCGCACGCGACGCTGGGTGCATGCCGGCGCCGCGGCGGCGCTCGCGCTGCTGGTCGCGCTGACCGCCGCCGAGTGCGGCCTGCGGCGTTCGGGCGCCTTCTCGTTGCGCTGGCAGGCCCGCCGCGACGCCAAAATCAAATTGCTCTGCCTGGGCGACGGCCTGACGGCGGGCGTCGGCGTCCCGGCGGCGAAAAGTTATCCCGGCCAAATGCAGGCGCTCTTGGATGCGCGGTTCGGCGCGCGGCGTTGCCAGGCCATCAACGGCGGGCGGCCCACCGCGAACAGTTCCGAAACGCTGTTGCTGTTGGATCAGGCGCTCAAATGGGGCCTGCGGCCGACGTTCGTGCTGCTCACCGTCGGCGCCGACAACCTTTGGAATTGGCGGCTGGCCACCCCGATGCTGAACGGTCGCGATTCGCTGGATCGCGTGCGGCGCGCCGTCCGCGGATTGCGCGTGCTGCACTTCCTTGCCGCGGTGCGCTCGTACGGATTGCTCGGCGCGAAAAAGCTGTATTTTCCCAACGACCCGAACGTCAATCCGCTCGTGGCGAAGCTCGCGTTGGCCAACCCCGACTGGCTGAAATCGTGGCTGGTGGCCGACGTCCAGGCCGCCAATCGTTTGTGCGCCGAGAAAAAAACCCAACTGGTGCTGATCGGCAGTCCGTTCCCCAGCCCCGAGATGCGCAGCGCCTTGCAGGAATTGCGCAGCGAGCCCGGCCTGATCGTCATCGACGCCGGCAATTTCGGCCTGCCGTACGACAACGATGTGCACGAATTGTTGCAAGACGATCTGCGCCCCAGCGCGGCCGGATATGCCGCGATCGCCCATGTGGTCGCCGCGTCGCTCGACACGCTCATCGACGTGAAACTTAGCGGCCAGGCGCCGGCCGTTGCGGCCGAAGAGCCCGCCGCCAAAAGTCCGCAGTAAATATTGTCGACGGTGCAGGGAATTTCACCGACTCGTCGGCGACGGCCGGTCTGCTATCGTTGTGCGGTCAGCCACGCGGCCGTGGGCGTCAAGCCGTCCAGCAACGGAGTTTTCGGCCGATAACCGAGAAACGCCGCCGCGGCGTCCACGGCGGCGACGCTGTGCCGGACATCGCCGGGCCGCGGGTCGGCGAACACCGGGTCGGCGCGGCGCTGAAAGATTTTTTCCAGCGTCGCCAGCAAATCCAGCAGGCTGATCGCCCGCCCGCCGCCGATGTTGAGCACGCGACCGTCGAGGCGCGGCGCGGCCAGCGCAGCCAGGTTCGCGGCCACCACGTCCTCGACGTACACGAAATCGCGGGTCTGGAGGCCGTCGCCGAACACCGTCGGCGGCGTCCGGCCGGCCATCGCGCTGACGAATTTTGGGATCACCGCGGCGTACGCGCTGTCGGGATTCTGCCGCGGGCCGTAAACATTGAAATAGCGCAGGCTGAGGGTTTCCATGCCGTACAAGACGGCGTACAGGCGCAGGTACTGCTCGCCGATCAGCTTGTGCAACGCGTACGGACTTTGCGGCCGCACCGGCGATTCCTCGGTTTTGGGCAGCGACGGCTCGTCGCCGTAGATCGCGGCGCTGGACGCCAAAATGAACCGCCGCACGCCGGCCGTGCGCGCAGCTTCCAAAACGCAGAACGTGCCTTCGACGTTCACCGCGTGGCTGCCCGCCGGGTCCGCCACCGTTTGGGGCACGCTGATCGCCGCCGCGAGGTGGATCACCGCCTCGACGCCGCGCACCGCGCCGGCGACCGCCGCCGGATCGCGCAAATCCCCGACACGCAGGTCGACGTCGAGCCCCGCCAGATTCTCGCGTTTGCCGGTGGAAAGGTTGTCGAACACGCGCACGGGCCGGCCTTGCGCGAGCAAACCGCGAACCACATGTGAGCCGATGAATCCAGCGCCGCCGCTGACGAGAATCATCCGCGGCCTCCGCTTAGAATTTCGCTTCCATGTGCAGGATTCCGGTGTTGCGGACGGCGGTCGTCGCCGCAAGGGCGGGCGTGACGTAATGCAGAATCTGGTATTCCAGTTCGTACCCGATGCCCATGTACAGCCAATAAACCAGACGGTACGTGATGTCGGCGTTGGCGACGACCAGAATTTCGTGCCGATCGTCGGGCTCGGAGTAAAGATTGTAGTTGTACGTGCCGCCGAACGAGGTCTTCAACTTGGAGTTCCAAATCGTCGAGAACGTCGTCACGCCCTGATGGGTTTCGATGAAGTGCGTGTCGACGCCGTCCGCGGCGAAATGCCGGTAACCCATCAGCCACTGGGTCTGCCCCGGGAACACCCACGTCAACTCGGCCACCGCCCGCCATGTGGTGTAACTCGGGTTGACGTCGTAGTGGGCCGTGCTGTAGCCGCCTTTGAACGAGGCGATCAAGAACGTCGTGAGTTCGCCTTGCAAGCCGGCCTGCGCCCACCAGACGTTCGACGAATTGAACTGTTTCAGCCGCACGTGATCGACCAAACCGTATTCGCCCTCGATGACGAACGCCGTCTCCGGATAGAACTTGAAGCGAAGTTGGCCGTCGGCGATTTCGCTGTTCTTGTTGTACTGCGGGAAACGGGCGTATTTGTCGATCAGGTCGATGGCCGTGGCCTTGAAGTAAATGTTGTCCCACGGCCCGGCCCGGCCGCCGATCCACGCGCGGCCGTCGTTGTGGTACTGCTCGCCGCGCAGATAGTCGACGTACTGGCCGGTGTACTCGTAGATGCCGATCTTGGACCAGACGTCGCTGGCGCCGATCATGAACCCGAATGGCGCGTTGTAATCCACCAACCCGTTGACGTTGTGGTTGTTGCCGTCGAGCAGTTGGTGTTCCCGATTCGGGTCGTCGTAGTGCAGGTAACTGTCATTGTAGAACCGGTAGCCCGCCTGCATGTGAAAGGACGGCACATTGATGTCGAAGGTGACCGCCGGGACGACGTTGAAAATGAAATCGCTCTCGATGCTCTGTGGAATCGACTGCTGATTCAGCGGCCGATACCCATACGGCAGGAAATAGATGTTGTCGTTGAAACGCAAGGCCGCGTACAGCGAGGGGTGGATCGAAAACGCGCCGAAGCGAATGCCGTCGGTCGGTTCTTGCGCGCGCGCCGGCGCCGCGAGCAACGCCCCGAGGGCCGCCAGTGCGACGATCAAAACAAACGGTTTGCAGCCATCCCTCATCAAAAGCCTCAAATAACCCCAGTCTCGTTACGCGATTCTTTTATCACGACACTTTCGTTTCGCGAACCCATCCCGCGGGCGATCGGTTCTCACTTGGCCTGCGTCGGCGCCACGACGGCGTTAAATTGCAGCGGCAACGGCCGCGGGGCGAAGTCCGGCGGCTGCGAAGCCGATGGATCCGCCGGATTTTCCGCGCCCGTGGGCTCGGCTAACGATTGTTCTACGGTTTCGGTAAAACCGCCTTGTTGTTCGATGTTGCCGAAGCACTGATCGACCAGTTTGACATATTGCTCGGCGAGCCGCTGATCGGCCCGGATGCGCGCGTAGGTCTTGTTCGCCTCGAACACGCGTTGCTGCATCGACAGCGCGCGCAGCTTCTGGTCGAGGCCGTCCGCGTCGGCGGCCAGCGCTTTCAGCGAACGCAGCCGGTCTTCGATGCAATTGATCTTCTTGCCGTTGCGCTCGCGTCGCGCCTGCTCCACTTGCATTTCGAGCCGGTCCGTCTGCTCTTTCATCGTCTGCAGGAACCGCTTGCTGTTCTCGACCGGCGCCGTGTTGTCGGTCGCATCCTGTGCTCGCGCGACAATCGCGTGCGCCGCGACCAACGCGACGACCGCCAGGAACAAACCGACGCTGCGTTTCATGCTCGGTTCCTCAATCCGCCGCGGGCGTGAAGATGAACGTGTACGAAACGGTCACAGTGCCTTCGTCCGGCGGCGGGAATCGCCAGTGCTCGACGCGCCGGCAGACGCAATCGCCGACCAGGGTGTTGCCCATCGAGTTTTCGGTGACCGAGCAACTGGCGACTGAGCCCGAAGAGTCGATCGAAAACAATACCTTCACCTTCCCTTGCAGGTTGCGGTCGACGTTTAGTTGCATTTCGTAACAATGGCGGACGCCGCCAAGTTGGCTGCGAATGTAGCCGCGGACTTTCTCGGCGTCAATCTTGCCGGTCACGCCGCCGCCGCCCGTGGCCAACTTGGCTTTGACCATGTGCGCCGAGCGATTGCCGGTGTCCGCGGACCCCCCCGAGCCGATCGACCCGATGTCGCCGATGCCGGTGCCGCTGCCCGAGCCCGGCCCGCCGGTTCCGTCGCCGCGGGTGCCGCCGCCCGTGTCGCCTTCCTTGCCGATTCGGACGCCGCCGATGCCGTTCATTGCATCTTTAAGGTTGTCGCCGATGCCGCCTTTCAACAGGTCGGCCATCGCGCCGTTGCCGCTGGCGCGCGTCAGCAGCGAAAGCACGCCCTTGGATTCGACTTTCACCTCCGTGCCGCCGCCCTTCGCGCCGCCGCCTTTCTTCTTTTCGGCGCCGGCCGCTTCGTCGTCCTTTTTCTTCTCTTCGGGAACGATGATGTCTTCCTTGTCGAACTTGGCGACGAGTTGTTCCGCGGCGACCTGAATGATTTCTTCTTCGCCGGGATTCATCGTTTGCAAGTACAACGCGGCCCCGGTATGGGCCAGCGCGCTGAAAATCAGAATCGCGACAAACATGATGTCGATGTTGCGGAAAAATCCGCCGCGGATTTCCTTCGGCAGCACGACCGGCGCGGGCGGGGCCGGCGGCGGCACGAGTTGGAAGAGGATCGTGCTTTCGCCGACGGCGATCTTGCCCTTGTAATCGGGCTTCAGCAGAACCTCATAACCCGCGCCGGACTTCGCCGCCTGGCCCGTCGCGATCAGTTTGGCGAAGTCGACAAAATGTTCGTCGATGAGCAGGCGGCCTTTCATCTCCGGCAGGAACTGCAGGCGATAACCCTTCGCCGACCAATCGATCAATTGATGCCGCCGCGGCAGCGAGGGATCGTTGATCAACAGCGTGTTTTTCGGGTCGGTTCCGACCGACAAACCCTGCTGCTTGCCCAAGACCGTGTCCTCGACGAGGACGCCGTCCTGAATCAGGCCTATTTTCAAGACCCGATTGATATTTTCCGCCATCTACCCGTTCCTTTCTCACCGCGCGATCGAACCGGCGCCATGCGAGCGCTGTCCGCCGACCGCCCTTCCGCGCCGCCCGTTAGAACGGCGCGCCGTCGATCGATGTCTTGACCTTGCCGATGAAGCTGCGCTTCTTGGCGGTCATGCCGAATTCCAACGTGGCCCGCTGGATGATGTACGCGGCTTCCGGCCGTTGAATCTGGCCTTCGACCACGATCGGGTCCAGCTCCATGTAGTTATCGGCGCGGGCTTTCTCGATCGCGCCCAGCGCCAACACGACGCCGAACAGCAGTCCCGCAAAACACACTGCCAATAATAGTTTCTTCATTGTCCGCCTCCGGCGGGCGGCGGCGCGCCGCTCGCGGGTTCGTCATCGCCTTTCAATTCTTGCGTTTCCGGCGTCGCCTCGCCTTTCGGCGCGGGTCCTTTCGGCGCCGGCGCGGCCGCCACGGGCCCCTTCTGCAACGTGTCGATCCATTCCGGGACGCGCGGATTGGCTTCGTTCTTGTCGCGAACGGCCTGCCAATACCGCGAATACTCGTCGATCGCGCTCTGCCGGTCCTGGCGGCTTTCTTCCATCAGGATGCCGTAGTTCAGGTACGCGTCGGCCAAACTGGCGTCGATGCCGATCGCCGTTTTGTACGCCGTTTCGGCGCCGTCCGTGTCGCCTTTGACGCGTCGAACGATTCCCACGTTGACCCAGGTGCGCGCGTTGGACGGGTCGATCTGGATCGCCCGCTCCAAGTGCGCCGACGCCTGGTCGAATTGACGCAGGCTGATTTCCAGCGCCCCGAGGTCGGTCAGCGCGGTGGGGTTGTTCGGATTGATCGTCAGCGCTTTCTCGAACTGCGCGCGAGCGAGGTTCAGTTCGCCCATAGTCATCAACATGTAACCGTAGTTCGCGACCAGGTCGTCGTTTTTCGGATCGAGCTTCTCCGCGTTCTTGAAAATGCGCTCGGCCAGTTGCGGCTTGTTGCGGTAGTACGTGACCAGCGCCATGTTGACGTGCGCCGGAATGAACTTGTAATCGCGCCGCAGGATTTCCTTGAACAACTCTTCGGCGCGATCGTATTGGCCCAGCCGGAGATACACCGCCCCCAGGTTGTTCTTCGCGTCGAGGTTCGCCGGATCCTGATTCACGACGTTGTTGAATTGCTGCAACGCATTGTTGAGCCGGCCGGTCGCCAGGTACGCCGCGCCGAGGTTGACGGTCGCCGCACGGTAGTCGCGTTTCAACTGCAACGCGACGCGCATGTCTTTGGACGCGCTCTCGTTATTGCCCAGCTTCAATCGGGCGACGCCGCGGTTGTAATAGCCCTCGGCCAGCCGCGGGTCGATCTTGATCGCCCGGCTGTACAATTCTTCCGCGCGTTTCCATTCGCCGGCGCCTGCCGCGCTGTTGCCCTGTTGCATATATTGCCGCGCGGCGTCGGGCCCGGCCAAATCCAGCACGGTCACGCCGGGCGTCGTACTCGCCGCCGGCCGCGCCATCGGCCGCGGCGGGGGCGGCGTAGGCTTCGTCGGCGCCGAGGCGCACGCGTTCGTCACGAACAAAACGACCAGGGCGAAAACCATCATCCGGCCCGAAATCTTCAGCGCTTTCATGGCTGCGCCTCCGAGGCGCCGCCGCTCGGCGGCGGCGACGGGGCCGCGCCGCCCGGCGCGGCCGGCCCGCCGGCCGGCGGCAGGGGCGCCGCCGCGGGCAGCGTCGGGTCGATGCCGGTCAGGGCCAGCGACGGCGCTTCATTGATGACGGATTTCTCGAATTTCGGCTCGAGCGTCTGCGGCTGGAGCCGCTTCAATTCGATGTAGCTCTTGACGATCCATTCATTGATCAGCCGCTCGTTGATGCCCTTCTGCACGTTCTGTTTGAATGCTTCGAGGGCGCGGTTCTTGATCGGGAACGCGAGTTCCTCGAGTTTGAACATGTACTCGTCCACCTTGTCTTGCGGCAGGTCTTTCGGGATCGGCGCTTTCAACAACGTCTCGGAAAAGTCCTGATTGATGACGCCGATCATGTGCAACGAAGCCGTCGCCCATTTGTAATTGCCGAAGGTCACAGTCTGCTCGTAGTAATCCTTCAGTTTTTTGAACGCTTCGGCCTTTTCCTTGAGGATCGCCGCATCTTTCTTGACGTTGCCCGTGAAGTTCATCGACTTGTACGTGCCATAGAACCGCTGGGCGATCTCGAATTGCGCTTCCGCGGCGTACCGCGACTCGGCGTTGGGGTCCAGCGCCTTGGCTTTGATGAAGACGGCGACCGATTGCAAGTAATGTTTCTCGGCTTCGGCCGTCGAACCGCGGTTTTCCAGCAGCTTGCCCCAGCGGAAATAGGCTTCGCTCATGCGCGAGGCGTCGTCCACGCCGCGTCTGGCGTAGTCTTCGTAGGCGCGTTCCGCGCCCGACGTGTCGCCCGTTTTTTCGCGCAGCCGCGCGATCGTGAAGGCGGTTTCCGACGCGTCCGCAGCGGTGGCGTAGCGGCCGAGATATTGCTCGTAGAGCGAAATGGCCGACCCGCCCTGGCCGGATTCTTCGTACAGTGCGGCGGCGTTGAACAGCGCATTGCCCGCTTCTTTGTTGCTCGGGTACGCCCGGTAGAAGTTTTCGTACGCCTCGCGCGCCTTATCGAATTCGATCAAGATCTGGTAATTGAACGCCGCGTGCAACAACGCGTCGGGCGCGTGTTCGCTTTGCGGGTAGTCCCGCGCGAGGCGCATGTACGCTTCGTTGGCGCGGACCAGATCTTTGATCTGGTTTTCGTACGCGACCGCGATGTTGAGCACGGCGACGTCGGCCTTTTTGTCGTTCGGATTGGCCGCGATGCCGCGTTCGTACTCGGCGATCGCGTCGAGCACCTGGTTTTTGTCAACGTTGTCGGTCGCCGTCGATTCGTGCATTTTCTCTTCGGCGATTTTCATCGTGGCGCCGGCCTTCAGGCTCTTCACCTGCTCCGGCGTGATGCCGACCGCTGCGTTCTTGGGCAGCCGCTGCGTCGCGGCGATGATCCCCGCGTAGTCGTTGCGCTGCTTGTACGACTCGATGTAATCGTACGCGGCGACCGCGACGATGGAATTCGACGGATACTTGTCGAACACTTGCTCGAACACCTTGCGGGCGTTGTCGAAATCGCCGTGCAGGTAGTAGATTTCGCCCATCTTGAAAAGCATCGCCGGGCTCTTGTCGGAGTTCGGCAACTCGGTCGTGTGCATCTCGAGCGCTTTAAGCCATTTCTGCGTGGAGTCGCTCATCGCCGTCGGCTTGATCTCGAAGCCCTTCGGCGCGCCCGACGTGTCGCCCTTCCCCGCCTGGGCGTCGCGCTGCTCGATCGCCTCTTTGTTCGGCAGGCCGCCTTCCTTTTCGACTAGCAGTTCGTAGGCCTTGGCGTTGTCGAACAAGGCGTTGGTCCACAGATCCTTGTCTTTCTTGGTCGCGATGACCCGCTGGTACGCTTCGGCGGCCTGCGGGTACATCTGCAATTCCATATAGCATTCGGCGAGGTTGAACGACGTTTCGTAGGCGCTGTCCGAATCCGGGAAGAACTTCAGGTACGACGCGTAATTTTCCGTGGCTTTCTGATAATGCGCCTGCGATTCCGCGCCGGACGTATGCTGCGCTTTCTCGTGGTGGTAAGTCGCCGCCGCGAGCAATGAGGTCTGGCGGAATTTCGCCGCGCGTTCGATGTCGGCCGTCCGGGCGCCGTTCTGTTTCGCCCATTCGCTGTCCGGCCCGAGGCGCTCGCCGATTTCGGTGTAGATCGCCACCGCGTCTTCGAAACGCGATTCTTTTTCATACGTCTGCGCGATCTTGCTGTAGATCTCCGGCACCTCGGGGCCCATCGGGAAGTTGTCCAGATATGCGCGATAAGCCTGCCGCGCGGCCTCGTAATCGGTGCGCTCGTCGTACACTTCGCCGACCTTCGCCAGAATTTGCCGGCCGAGTTCCGGATCGTTGATGCGCTTCATGAACGCCGTCGCGGCGACCGCGCCGTTCTGCCCTTCGGATTCGGTGAAGCTTATGGCGATGTAATCGATCGATTCCTGCATCAGGTCGTCGGCCTTGCCCTTGCCGCGCGCCGTCAGCGGCCGGTTGTGGTAGTAGTTGAGCACCTCGGTGAAGTACTTCACCGCGTTCTCGTAGTTGCTCATCTTGTAGTACGACCACCCGAGCTTATAGAGCGCTTTGTCGTAAAACTTCGAATTCGGATACTTGAGCAACTGCTGGTAGCGCTCGATGGCGCGGTCGAATTGGTCGCGGCCGAAATAGATCTCGCCCATCCGGACGTAGGATTCGGGCACGTAATCCGATTCCGGCGTTTCCTTGATCAGCTGTTGGTAAAACAGCAACGCGCGGTCGTCGTCGTTTTGTTCCTGCAGGCAGTAGGCCATCAGATACAGGACGCGGTCTTTGTGTTCGTAATTCGGAAACTCGCGCAGGATGCGGCCGAGCATTTCCACCGAACGCGCATAGTTGTGTTTCGGCTCTTCCGGCACGATGTGCGTCGCGCCCTGGGTCACCAATTGGTTGCTTTCGTTCTCGTAACGGTCCCACGCTTCCAGGTATTCCGCGTGGCCTTCCTCGAAGTAAAGGTTGGCCAGCCGCCAGAGAATGTCGGGGGCCAAGTGGCTGTCCGGATGCTGCGCGAGCGCGGCCTCGAAACGCGAAATCGTTTCGCGGCGGATCGCCGTCTTCTGCGCTTCGAATTCGACGATGCGCTGGCGGTAGCGATCGCGGATCTGATCGGCGCCGCTCTGGTTCGTCGCGTTTTCCAGTTGCTCCGAACGATGCTGCAGCAACCGCACCTGCAACCGCAAGCTTTTGATCTGTTTGTGAATCGCGTTGCGCTTGTCCTGATCGGAAACGCTCACCAGTTTTTCCGCATCCGCGTTCAACTGGAAGATCTGTTTCTCGAGGTCGGCGATTTGCGCCCGCACTCCATCCAGCGTGTCGGGGTAGCCCACGCTCTTGCCGGCGGGCGCCGCCGACGCGTCCGGCGCCGCCCAGGCCGTCGCCGCGAACGTTCCGGCGAGGCAGACAACGGACAGCACCAGCGCCGTCCGGAAAAGACAATGACTCGAACCGTTCATCTTCTTCATTGCTCCTGCCCGCTCACTGGCCGCTGCTCGGCGGCGGGGGCTGTGGCGGCGTCGGTTCGCCGGCCGGCGCCGGCGCCGATGGCGGCGGCGTTTGGCCCGGCGGATTGGCCGGGGGCGGCGCGACGCCCGGCGCTGCGGCCGGCGCTTCACCGGCGGCCGGTTTGTGCAGCCGCTGGAATTCGCGCAATTCTTTTTCCATCTGTTGTTGTTGTTTTTTGATGTCGCGCGACGACCCGCGCGTGGCGCGCCACGCCACGTCGATAATCCCCAGGTCGGCCCGCTGGGCGTATTCCAGGACTTGTTGCTCAATCCCGGCCAGTTCCTGCGCGGCGACCGTCGCCAACTGGTTGCCGGCCTGCGCCATCAATCCGTCGATCGCGCGATCGAAATCGGGAATCGGGGCGCGCAGCGTCGCCAGTTCGGTGCGGAAATACGCGAGCCGCTCGCGTTTCTTCGCGTCGATCTTGCCGTCGAGCGCGGTCAGCCGCGGCGCCAGGCTTTGCAGCGTCGCTTCGTACGACGCGGCGTTGGCGTTGATGTCCGCCGCGCCCGGATCGTTCGAGTTCGCCTGGCCGGCTTCGTTGCGCAGGCCCGCCAACTCGGATTGCAACGTCTGAATGTCGGCGCTGTAATGCAGGTCGCGGCGGTGCGCTTCGCGCAGGAACGGATACTCGGAGCCGCGCTCCAAGCTGTTGAGCCGGCGCTGGATATCGGACGCCATGTCGCGCATTTCGGACACCGACGCGCGTTCCTTCGAGACGGCCTCATACATCACGAAGATCCGCCGCACCTGGGCGTCCGCCGCCAGCCAGTACGCCACCTCGGACGGCAAGCCTTTGAGCGCACTCGTCGCGAGCGGCGCGCCCTGGGGCCCGGCGGTCGCGGCCGCATGGACGACGTTGACGTAATCGGCCGAGTCGAAATTCGGCCGGGCGGCGACGACGCGCGCGTGAAAGTCTTCGTATTTCTTTTTCAGTTGCACGAACCACTGCTCGGCCGACTGAAAGTCCTCGGCTTGCGAATAGATGTTGCCGGCCAGCAGTTCGGCGTCCGGCAGCAGCGGGCTGTTCGGCGCGGCCTGAATGAGTTTCTTGAAGCCGTTGACCGCGTCCTGTTGCAGGCGCACGAGGCTCTTGTCGATGTCGTCGAACATCGACTTCATCTTATCGAGGTCTTCTTCCATCTGGTCGGATTGCTCGACCACGGTTTTCAGGCTGTCTTGATCCTGTTGCGCGTCCACCGCGTCGCGGAACTCGGCGTATTCGCCCCGGACCGATTCGTAGTTGCCGCGTTCGTCGTCGATGGCCTTCAACAGGTAGTCGTTGCGCGTTACGAAAACCCACATCGCTTCGTACAACGCGTCGGCGTAATCGTCCGAGCCTTCGGGAACGGCCGAATAATTGGCCATCGCCTGCGGAAAATCGTTGAGTTCGTAGTAGATCCGCGCCAACGACATGTTGGTCAGCGCGAAGATTTCTTTTTTGTTGGCGACGTCGCCCTTGAGAGCCTTGCGCAGTTGACGCAGGCGGTTGACCGCTTCCCGGTAGTTGTTTTGTTTGACGAAGAGGATTGCGGCGTAATACTGGGCGGTGGCGTAATAGGAGCCTGTCTCCGGAATCGAATCGAAAATTTCGATCGCCTTGGCCGTCTCGCCCCGCACCGCGTACGACTTGCCGATGATGTATCGGCCGAGGCTGCCGTCTTCGCCCTCTTTGAATTCGGAAAGAATGACGGCGTAGAGGCGCTCGGCCTCGGCGTAATCCTTGCGGACCGCCGCGATTTCGATCAACCGCATGAGGCTGAGCGGATAGTAATCGGTGCGCCCGCCGGCGACGACTTGATCGAAATACTTTTTCGCCTCCCGGTAATCGTGTTCGTGAAACAGCGATTCCGCGAGGTAGAACACGGCTTCGGTCGCGTTGGGCAGGGTCGCGGCGAGCGGATGATTGACGATGCCGTAAAACACTTCGACGGCGCCGCGGTAATCGTGCAGTTCGTAGAAGAACTCGCGGCCCTCGACGAACCGCCGGCGCAGCATGAGCCGATCGCGTTCGTCGATTTCCTTGGCGAAATTCGCATCCAGGTCGTCGACGCCGGCTTTGAGCGCCGCGACTTTGGTCGCGAATTGCGCCGCCCGCGCGCGCAACGACTGGGCGTCGTCTTTGGCCGCGGCCGGCCCGATCGTGAGCGTCAGACCCGCCAGCAAAAGAACCGCGATAATCCCGAGTCGTCGCACGCCGTCAACTCCCTACTTCATCTCGAATTTGCACTTCAACCGGTCTTTGAGGCTCGTCAGAAAGCTTCCTTCGTCGTAGGCCGTGACCTTCAGATTCGCCACGTCGCCCTCGTTGACTGCAAAAGTATATCGCGCCTTCACTTTGAACAAGTATTGATTGAGGTAGCTGAAAATGCCGTAGCCGCGGCCCCGGAAAATCATGTCGACCACCAATAAATGATCTCCCGGCAGGAGGCTGCCCTCGTACACGGGAAACTCACCCAGCTTCTCCAAATTGTTTTCCGGGGTGTTCAGCCCGGAGTAAATCTCGAAGCCGTCCAGCGTATACGACAACGATTCCAGCTTGAAAGTTCCGCTGACGTCGTGCTTGTGCGTGATCGACAGGCTGATGATCGACACCGACCCGAGCATCAGTTGCTCGTGCAACTGCATCAGGCGGGCCTTGCTCTTCATGATGCGTTCGCGCAGTTCGTTCAACTGATTGTCGAACTGCGACATCTGCTCGGCGTTCAGCTTCTCGACCTTGACCTCGGTTTGCGTCGTGCCCGCCGCCGGGGCCGTCGGCGCCGGGCCGCCGG
>Ga0181520_10000472_pt1 | contig 89333 bp, 62 predicted proteins | sample PEATcosm2014_Bin_29_FD_132451 | JGI IMG/M metagenome (GOLD analysis project Ga0181520, IMG submission 132451) | Peatland microbial communities from MTU Mesocosm Facility, Houghton, MI, USA - PEATcosm2014_Bin02_30_metaG | ecosystem: Environmental > Terrestrial > Soil > Wetlands > Peat | place... | reverse complement strand
GATCAGCTCGGCGGCTGCCAGCCCAATGCGCCGCTTTTCCTCGGCGAAGCGCTGCTCGCGCGCCAAAAACGAGCTATCGTAGCGGAACGGCTCGTAAAGCAGCGGTTCGACCAGCGTTGCCCCACCATGGGTGCGGCGGATCAGCCCGCGGCTTTCCAGCCGCGCCAGGTCGCGCCGGATGCTGGGCGCCGAAGAGCCGGCCACCTCGAGAATCTCCTCGATGGAGGCGCTTCCGGCCCGCAGAAGGAACTTGATGATCACCTCGGAGCGATGATTGAGTGCGTCGGCCATACCGAACAGATTCTATCTCTTCCAGACAGGGAAAAGACAATCTCCGCTGGATTTCTTGAGCGAAATTTAAAGAACCTACCGCAATATGCTCAACCAATTGATCGAATAATGGATGTATGATCGAAGCTTAGCCCGATTTTTCCACACCAAAACCAGATGCGATGAGGGACGATATGCAGAACTTTCCAAACGAGATGTTGCGCGAAATCTACGAACAGCCGGCGGCGTTGCGCCGCACCCTGGCGTTGTATCTGGATGGCAAGACCCTGAAGCGCGAAGTCGCAGGCCGGCTGGCCGGCTGGGCCAATCCCGCGGGCGAGGTTCTGATTGCCGCCAGCGGTTCCAGCCGTCACTGTGGCCTGGCCGGGGAAATTCTGCTTGAGGACCTGTGCGGCCTGGCCGTCGATGTCGAATATGCGAGCGAGTACAGTTGCCGCGGCAGGTACGATCAGCGGCGTCCTTCGGTCATCGTCATCTCCCAATCCGGCGAGACGTCCGACACGCTTGCGGCTCTCGATGAAGTGCGCCAGCGCGGCGAAAAGACCCTGGCCATCACCAATGTCGTCCAGTCCACCATGGCCAGCGAGGCCGACGTGTCCATGCCTCTGGCCGCGGGCGTAGAAAAGGCAATTCCGGCCACCAAGAGCTTCACCAGCCAGTTGGCCGTGCTGTTTCTGCTGGGACTCTATGAGGCGCAGCGGCTCGGCCGGATGGATGCCGCGACTCTCGCGGCCAACATTGCCCGGCTGCAGGCCCTGCCCGGCAGCATCGAAGCACAACTGGACGGCTGGCGGGAGCAGATGGCAGCCCTGGCGCACAAATACCGGGCCGCCAACACCTTCCTCTACCTGGGCCGCGGCATCCATTACGCCATCGCGCGCGAGGGAGCTTTGAAGCTGAAAGAGGCCTCCTACGTTCATGCCGAGGGTTATCCGGCGGGCGAGCTGAAGCACGGGCCCAATGCCCTGGTCAGCGACAGCGTGCCGCTGGTTGTGCTGGCCACCGTGGACCGCGAACTCGAAGCCTCGGTGCTGCGCTATGAAAAGACCGTGCAACTGCTGCGCGACATGAAGGCGCAAGGGGCCAGGGTCATTGCCATCGTCAACGCTGGCGACCGCGAAGTGGCCGGCCTGGTGAGCGATTGCGTCGAGGTCGCCCCGGCCAGCGAGTACCTGCTGCCCATCGCTGAAGTCATTCCGCTGCAGCTGTTCGCCTACTACATGGCTCTCGAACACGGCGTCGACGTCGACCGTCCCCGGAATCTTTCCAAGGCGGTCGTGGAGAAGTAAAGCCAGGCAAGTAGGCCGGTAACTCGGGACGGGCCCAGAAATTTGGTCATCTCCCGAGCTACCGGCCTCTCGCGTAGAACCTATAAGACATAACTCATGGATCTAACTCTGTACGCGACGGCCGGTCATCGCCAATTGGCCGTGCAATTTTCGAGTTGGCGGTGATCCTCTCGGAGCGCAGATTGCTAAGGCGGAATTGACCGAAATAGATCGTAGAAGCTATCACCGCGTTCTGACGCGATCTTGCGCCATCGGCTATCGCGTTGTCACGAAATCCATGTCACAATTTCGCTCACAATCGCCCAATGCCCGTTGCGTTTCTCCATGGCTACATAGTTGCCACACCCGCACAGTCCCTCACAACGGTTGCTTATAAAGAAGAGCGCCTGCGTGCCATCCATATTGAAGCCGACCCGTGACAATCTCAGGATCTCCCACGAACCATGAAATAGCCTGTGAAAACTTGACCAGCCTCCTCCATCCTTTTTGAAGATGGAGTCAATCTGGGCCGAATCAACGAGATGGCAAGCAATCCCAGCGTGAAATGCGGGATGTAAGGGCGCCTGCAGCGAGTTAGCCTTTCGAAATGCATCGATGGTCGTTCGTTGAAGACGGGGCACATCCTGTTGCAACGCCTTTGCGGTTTCTATCCACGGGACGGGTTTTCCGTTCTCGTCTGAAAAGGTTTCTAGCTCATCGGATTGGGTCATGTTCAACACAACGACGTTTGTGACCGACCCTTGACCTTTTTGAGCACCGAATTTTTCAGCAATGTATGCGGAAAGCACATCGTATTCGGCAGCACTCAACTCACTTTTCTGCGCTATCGACCTATGCCTCCAAAATGCGCTCACAGCGAGAAATACTGGGAGCAGGAGAATCGCTGCCGTGATGGCTATTGCGCCGAGCCTACGCATTTCTCAATTATCTCCCCTCTCTCAGGAGTGCGCGGTTTGCTTTGGTCTTCGCATACCTGTTGATAACGGGCTAGTGAGTTCTCCGAATAGAACCAGTGCCATTATTTCCGAGTTCCGAGTGAGTTGGTCGGCAAACCAGAGATTACCCTTCCGCACCCGGCAAGGACGGACCCCAACGGCCACATCCGCGCCCGCAAATCCTGTCCACCCCGAAAGAATATGAGTGCGGTAAATCACATGCCGGAGGCGCAAACGGCGACACCATAGAGACAAATAGAGAGGTCTATATGAAAAAGTATTGCCTGCTCGCGCTTCCGCTCGTGCTGCTTCCGTCGCTTCCTTGCGTGGCCCAGGACCTTTCGCAGCGCATCGAGGAAATCAAGAATTCCTACGCGGCGTCTGGTAGCGTGGTGGTGCTCGACCAAAAAACATTGCTGATTGAACCGAATATGCCGGGGCCCATCTGCGCACTTCCCATAGAGGAGGGCGGCAAGACCACGTGGTCCATCCTCACGTTTCCTCTGGCGTCCATCACCGTTCCGCTGGCCGCCGTCGATGAAAGCCTGATCGGTGAAGACCTTGTGTTCACCCGCCCCGACGTGCAGGAATCCTATAAGCCCGGCGATGTGGGCGACACGACGATGGTGGTGGTTGTGGGCCTGCCAGGCAAGCAATTCGAGGCGCTCACCTACGACCGGGACAAACTTACTCACCTGGGGCCCGGCCCTCATGCCGCCTCAGCGTATGGGCAGGAGCCGGATAAGGTCGAAGCTTTCGGACTGACGTTTCCGGATCACACCGCGGCCCATGCATTCGAAGCTGCTTTGAAAGACGCTGTGATCCTCGCCAAGGCAGAGACAGCCCGCCCGTGATCCGCTGAGTCAGGCGTCAGACCCATCGCAGGCAGATACAGAAAATATCCCTCCGCTGGCGCACACTGGCAAATAGGAGACGAGCGCGCGATGCCCTTGTGCATCGCGCGCTCGTCCTCGCCCGGAACCCGGGCACCCCCACCCCCCTACATATATTTTTCAAACGCAGGGTAAGTTTGCATATCATTTTCCGAGCAGCCGTGAGTCCTGGAACAACTTGCTCAATACAAGATACTTAAGCTTTCACTCCCCGCGGAAACGCGCAAGTCGTGAACCTGCAGAATAGGTCATTTCCCCTCGAAATGCGCCTCGATTTCTTCCAGGGTTTTGCCCTTGGTCTCCGGCAGGAAGAACGCCGCGACGATGAAGTACACCACCGTGAACCCCGCGAACAGGAAGAACATCGACGAATATCCATGTTTGCTGACGAAGGGCAGGAAGATACCGGCCAGCAAGGTGGAAACCAGTTGGTTGATGACCAGCGCAATGCTCATGCCGTTGGAGCGGATCCGCGTGGGCATCAACTCTGACAGCGCCAGCCACACGCATACGCCGGGACCAACCGCGTAGGACGCCATGAACAGGTAGAGACCGAGGGCCACGAGCCAGCCATGGCTGGAAACAGGGACCTCGCCGATGAGTGCCTTCTGGATGCGCAGCGGAGCGGTGCGGGCGGCATCGAGGTTGGCGAAGGGATTCTTGAACAAGGCTTCAATTTTGTTGGCCGGAACGCAACTGTCCCGGGATATCTGGATGGGCGCGGCGGCGGGATCGTCGGAACGGACAAAGCTGGTGGCCGCGGTGAAGTCCCCGTAGGAATAGATGATGGCCAGGGAGGCGCGTCCGCTGTCGATGGGACCGGCCGCGCTGCCCTCGGCTGCGAGCAGTCGAGCGGCTCCGGCCGGGTTGAAGCGCAGGGTCAGTTCCTGGCTGGGACCGACCATGGCCTGCACGGCGTTGCGGCTGTCGAGACTGAACTTCTCAGTCTTGAGAAACAGGATGCCCACGCCGATGACGGAGACGATGATTCCCGAGGTGCCCAGAACCAGCAGGAACTTGCGGCCCTTGCGGTCGACCAGCGTCATGCCCACCATGGTCATGAGGAAGTTGATCGCCGTGAAGACAACATAGCCCCAATGCGCCTGCAGGTCTGACAGCCCGCTCTGCATCAGGATGCCGGTGTTGAATCCGATAATCGAGTTGATGCCGGTGGCCGTGTTGCAGGCCAGGATAACGAGCGCCAGCAGGAAGGGAATGACGTATTTGCGGCGCAACAGCGAGTCGCGAACCTTTTGCCCGGTGGAACGCGCGGCCAGGGCGGAGTGGGCCGTCTCCTGCATTTCGCGCATTTCAAGGGCGGCCTGGTCGTCGCTGCGTGAGCGCAGCAGGGCGGCGTAGGCGCTGGCCGTCTTGCCGCGGCGGAAGAGCCAGCGTGGCGACTCGCTGACCAGAAGGCTGCCCACCACAAACAGCAGGCCGGGTGGAAGCGAAACCCAGAAGATGCGCCGCCACACCTGGTCCTTGAAGGCGAACAGGGTGTGCGCATCGGACGCGCTGGCTACGGCAGCAACACGGTAGCTGTAGTACATGCCCACCAGTGCGGCCGTTACGATGCCCAGCGTCAGCAGCCATTGAAAGATTCCCGTTCCCTTGCCGCGATGCGCGGCCGACAGGCATTCGGCCAGGTAGAGCGGAACCACCACGCCGATGAGCCCGGCGCTGATGCCCTGCAGAAGCCGGCCCAACAACAGCGGCTCGTACCCGTGCGACAGAGCGATGACTGGAATGCTGAGAACAAACGTGACGCCGGAAAGGACCATCAGCGGCTTGCGGCCCATCCAATCCGCCAACAGCCCGGCAAACAGGGTGGAAAACACGCTGCCCAGCAGCACCGCCGCGACAATGGCGGAAAGTTGCGCCGCGTTCAGGTGCGACGTTGCCTCCAGATAGGGGTATGCACCGCCTATAATGCCCACGTCGATGCCGTAGAGCAGACCGCCCAGGCCGGCCACAAGCAAAAGAAAGAGGTTGTAGGCCCGCCTGCTGGATAGGTTGGCGGGCAGGCCGGCGGTTCCGAGAGCGTCTGTTGTCACGAAAATGGTCCCCTGCGCAGTTTATGCTCACCTCGCTGGCTGTGCAGTGCAGACTGGCCGAAGGAAAAAACAGGCTTCGGACAAAATGCTGCCATGGGCGAGAGAAGCAGTGCGCACTTTTAGTCTACAATGACCAAATCGGAATAAAACGCTCAATTTTTTGAACCAAAGGGGACGCAAATGTCGAGCTTGACTACCAGAAAATTTTCCCTGCTGCTGCAGGCCGCAATGGGCAGCGCGGTTGCCCTGCTGCTTGCTTTCCCTGTTCTCACGGCGGGCCAGATTCGTTTGCTCCCGGCCCCGCGCGAGGCGCACTTTGCCGGAGAAACTTCGCTGCCTGAAACGGTGACGGTAAGCGTGCCCGGCCACGATGCGGAAGACGAGTTTGCCGCCCGCGACCTGGAAGCAGCGGCGAAGGAAGCGGCTCATGCCAACGGCGGTGCCGCGTTCCGGGTGGTTCTGCTGCGTGCCGGTTCGGCAGAAGGCAAAGCGGAACTCGCAAAAAACAAGCTGGCCTTCGATGCGCCCATGACAGAGGAAGGCTACGTTCTGGTCGTCGACCTGCACGAGGCTTTCGTGGTCGCGGCCAGCGGCTCGGGAGTTTTCTATGGAGTTCAGACGCTGAAGCAGTTGCTGCCTGTGGCTGGAGCCAAGCCGGTGTTGGCCACGGGCACGGTGCGCGACTGGCCAGCTATGAAATACCGCGGCATCCAAGACGACCTTTCGCGCGGCCCGTTCCCCACGCTCGAGTTTCAGAAGCGTCAGATTCGCGTCTTTGCCGCGTTGAAGGCGAACATCTACTCGCCCTACTTCGAGCACACGCTGCTTTATCCCAACCAGCCTCTCGCGGCGCCTCAGGGCAGCTCCATGAGCCCGGCCGACGTGGCGGAACTGGTCCGCTATGCGCGCCAATATCACATCACGGTGCTCCCCGAGCAGGAGGCCTTCGGCCATCTGCATCATATGCTGAAGTATGACATTTACGCCGATGTTGCCGAGACGCCGCACGGCAATGTGCTGGCGCCGGTGCAGGCCGGTTCCTTGCCACTGATCAAGGACTGGTTTACGCAGATTGCTCAGGAGTTTCCGTCACCCTTCCTGCACATCGGGGCCGACGAAACCGCCGATCTGGGCCTGGGACGCACGCATGACCAGGTGCAGGCCAAGGGCTACGGACCGGTCTATGTGGATTTCCTGAAGCAGATTCACGACGAACTGGCGCCTCTCAATCGCCGCCTGCTGTTCTGGGGAGACATTGGGGGAGCGGATCCCAAGGCTGTCGCCGGCCTGCCCAAGGACATGATCGCCGTCCCCTGGAACTACTGGGAAACTAAGGGCTTCGAAAAGATGATCGAGCCATTCTCCAAGGCAGGGATCGAGACCTGGGTGGCCCCAGGAGACGCCAACTGGAACGAGGTCTACCCGGTAGCCTCGGTTGCCTTCGGGAACATCCAGGGCTTTGTGCGCGACGGCCAGCGGATGGGTTCGACGGGCACCATCAATACCGTCTGGAACGACGATGGCGAGGGTCTGTTCAACCTGGACTGGTATACCGTGCTATTTGGGCCGGTGGCGGCGTGGCAGCCGGGCGAGAGTTCGATCGGCGCCTACCAGGATGCGTTTGGGCAAGTCTTCCACGGCGATGCGAGCGGCAAGGTGGACGAGGCCGAAAAGGAGATCATGGCCGCGCACGCCGCGCTCGGAATGGCCAAGCTCGACCTGAACAGCGACGATCTCTTCTGGATCGATCCATGGAGCCCGATGGGCCAGGCCGTAGCGGCCAAAGTGCTGCCGGTGGCTCCGGAACTGCGGCGCCACGCCGAGCAGGCCATCGTGCTGCTGGCTCAGGTGCGAAGCGCGCATCCCGGGCTGAAGGAACAGGAAGCGCTGGCCGCCATGGACCTGGGCGCACGGCGGCTCGACCTGATCGGCATGAAGTTTGAACTGAGCCAGGAGATCGTGGACGGATATGCGCAGGTTCTGGCCCACCAGCACGACAAGACGCACGCAGGAGAAGCCGGCAACATCATGGAAGGAATCTCCGGTGGCAACGGGCGCTGCCAAGACCTGCGCGATGCCTACTCCGCGCTGAAGGACGAATACAGCCAGGTATGGCTGGGTGAGAACCGGCCGTATTGGCTGGGCAGTGTCACCGTCCGCTACGACCTGGCAATCCAGGAATGGCAGCGGCGCGGCAATCTCTTCCGGGAAGCGAACGGGAACTTCCAAAACGGCAAGGACCTGCCGCCCATGAGCGCGTTCGGGCTCGTAGAAGCGGCGACGGGCAAATAAGGCAGCCTTTCCTGTCTTGCAGGGGTGCAACTTGAGCCGCACCCCTGCAAGCATTCGAGTTCCCACGCAGTCCGCGAAGCCCGCACCCGCCTGCCCTCCCAAACCCCTCCTTCGCCTTTGCAATGATGGTGCCCTCTGCCCCGCTCCAGTGCCATTCATCACTGCAATCCTCCTCACTTTGCCGTATTTATTGTTGAAGGGGCGCAGCCGACGATGAATCAGGCGCTCGTCGAGGGCGTCCGGCTTGCTTTGAATGGCTCTATGTGAGTCCTCGAAGCTGTTTCCCTGCATGGCCGGACCCTCTATGTGGGCCGAGCGGCCAGCGAAGCGCATCCAGGAAAACCATGCACAGCGCTGGTCAAGAGGATTCCCGGAAGGGGTCTCTGCACGGCGCCGCATTTCTATGTGCGGATGCGCGACGGGGAGGTTCAAAATGCCCTGTGAGTTGAATGTGCGGGAAGCGGTGCTAGCCGCGGCGCAGGACGATGGGCAATTCATCGTCGAAGCGAAGTTCTACCAGAAACTTCCGAATAACAAGATCAAGTGCATGCTGTGTCCGCGCGAATGCACGGTGGAAGACAAGAAGCGCGGCCACTGCGGCGTGCGCGAAAATCGCGGCGGCACTTTCCTTTCCCTGGTGCATTCGCGGGTGTGCGCGGCACACGTGGATCCCGTGGAAAAGAAGCCGGTCTTCCACTATCTGCCGGGAACCGTCGCGTTTTCGCTGGCCACGGCGGGCTGCAATGTGAATTGCAAATTCTGCCAGAACTGGAACATTTCGCAGTCGCGTCCCGAGCAGGTTCCCGCGCAATATGTTCCTCCGCGGCGCGTAGCCGAACTTGCCCGGCAATATGGCTGTCCGACGATTGCCTTCACCTACAGCGAGCCGGTGGTCTTCAGCGAGTTTCTGATGGATGCTGCCGACGCCGGCCATGAAGCCGGCATTCGCAGCATCGTGGTGTCGAACGGTTATATGCAACAGGATGCGCTGAAGACGGCGTATGGAAAGATGGACGCGGTCAAGATCGATCTCAAGTCCTTCTCCGAGTCCTACTATCGCCGCGTGGTCAAAGGGCAATTGAAGCCGGTGCTGGGCTCGCTGGTGACCCTGCGCAAGATGGGCAAGTGGACGGAGATTGTCTACCTGGTGGTGCCTACGCTGAACGACAGCGATGATGAATTCCGCGGGCTGGCAAGCTGGATCAAGGCCAACCTGGGTGCGGATGTGCCTCTGCATTTCACGCAGTATCATCCTGAACACTTACTAAAAAACCTGCCCGTCACGCCGGTTGCTACGCTCGAACGCGCCAAAGCGATTGCCGACGCCGAAGGGCTGCATTACGTATACATTGGCAACGTTCCGGGGCATCCGGCCCAAAACACGTATTGCCCCAAGTGCAGCCGCCTGCTGGTGGAGCGCGTGGGCTTTACCGCGAGCCAGATGTTGATTCGCAAGAACAGTTGCCCCTTCTGCCAGCATCCGATTCCGGGCGTCTGGCACATATGAGGAAACTGAGGAGGTTTCGCACATGAATATGGCAATGACACAAGCCGCCTGTTGGCTGGCGCCGCTCGTCGCAGTGCTGGTGATGACTCCGCTTGAACGCGCCTATGCGGCCGGTCTGGAGAAGGTGCGGCACGCCGCGGTGGCCGGCGGCTTTTATCCGGCCGATCCGAAAGTGCTCACAGGAATGATGGACGACATGCTGGCCCATGTTTCCGGGGCCCCGGTCACTGATCCGATTCTCGCCGTGGTTGCGCCGCACGCCGGTTATCAGTACTCCGGCCCGGTGGCCGCTTATACGTATGCCGCCTTGAAAGGCCGCAAGTACGCGCGTGTCGTCATCATTGCGCCGTCGCACTACGAGGCCTTCGATTTCACTTCGGTCTACGACGGCGACGGCTATGAGACGCCGCTGGGAACGGTTCGCGTGGACACGGCCTTTGCGCGGCAATTGGTCAAAATGAGCTCGACCGTGCAGCTTTCAGCCCGCGGGCACGAACCCACCAAGGCAGGCGGTGAACACGCGATCGAGGTAGAGTTGCCGTGGCTGCAGCGGGTGCTGGGCGATTTTGAAGTTGTGCCCATCGTGATGGGAGACCAGAGTTACGAGACCAGCCGTGCGCTGGGAGTGGCGCTGGCAAAGCTGATCAAGAGAGTCGGCGGCGATGCGCCGGGCGACACGCTGGTTCTTGCCAGTTCCGATCTGTCGCACTATCACCCTTACGACGATGCGGTGAAGATCGATCACAAGACGCTCAACGCGCTTCAATCGTGGGACTACTTCAGCATGTCGCAGAACTTCCGGACACGGACATGGGAAGCCTGCGGCGGCGCGCCCATTGTGGCGGCAATGATCTACGCCGAGCGCATGGGAGCCAACCAGGCGCGGGTGCTCAAGTATGCCAACTCAGGCGATGTAACAGGCGATCGTTCGCGCGTAGTGGGTTACAGCGCAGACGTGTTTGTGAAGGCGCCGGGCGGAAAAGCCAAGGAGCCCCCTTTTTCACTGAACGAACAGGAGAAGAGCGAACTGCTGGCCGTGGCGCGCAAATCGGTGGAGCAGGCAATTCAGGAGCAGCACGCGTATGAGCCGCCGGCAAGCGCAGATGAAGCGCTGAATCAGGAACGCGGCGCTTTCGTCACACTGAGCGAAGCCGGTGCGCTGCGCGGCTGCATTGGCTACACCTCGGCGGTCAAGCCGCTCTACATGACGGTGCGAGATACGGCTACGCTGGCCGCCATTCGCGATCCGCGCTTCCAACCCGTAACGGCAGCGGAGTTACCGCGCCTCGATTATGAAATCTCCGTGCTGTCGCCGCTCCGCCGCGTCCTGGACGTGCAACAGATCAGGATTGGCGAGCACGGCCTGCTGATGAAAAACGGCGAGAGTGAGGGCCTGCTGCTTCCCCAAGTGCCGGTGGAACAAAAGTGGGACCGGCCAACGTTCCTTGAGCAGACCTGCGCAAAAGCGGGGATGCCCTCCGGCTGCTGGAAGGATGAGGATACGGATATCTTCAGTTTCACGGCGGTTGTCTTCGGCGAACACAAACCGTGACGGGTTTGGGCCGGCCGTTTGGAACCGGCAGATTGACTGCTTGGCGCGCTTCATTCCTTCCGCGCCGGGCCGGTCAGCTGGTTCGCTCAACGCACGACTTCTCTCTACATCGCCATGATTCCATGATGCTTATTGGCGCGACAGCCGGCTGCTTTCTAGCCCGGATTTTCCTCTTGCTGCGGATGCGAACAGAGGTTTGGATGGATGCGCCGGCAATGTCTGAGCGCGTCCGGGCCGGCAGAAATCAGCCGTCAAAACAGGCGGAAATGTGGGGATTTTTTGCCCCGGATGGACGTGTGGAAAGGTGACACCCATCACAGCCGCGTCCAGTGACGAAGATGAGAATAATTCGGGCCTTGAGGCGGGAAATTCGCATTGGCCGGCGGTGCCGTTTTATGGGGTCTGGACCCCCTTCTGCGACGCTGGTTGGCAGTGAACGGCATCGGCAATGGAACCCCGCTACGCATTGAAAACGGGCTGCTGGATGGAGGCAACCGGAGATGGGCTGGCGCGACGAGTATCGGAGCAAATGCATGGAGGCCGCGCAGGCGCTGGATGCGGTTCGCTCCGGCGATCGCGTATGGATCCAGTCGGGTTGTGGCACGCCGTCGCCGCTCGTGGATGCGCTGGTGGCGCGCGCTCCCGAGCTGCGCAATGTCGAAATCGTCCACATGAAGACGCTGGGCAACGCGGACTATACCAAGCCCGAGTACGAAGGGCATTTTCGTCATCGCGGTCTTTTTCTGGGGGCCAATGTGCGCGAAGCCGTGGCCGCGGGACGCGCCGACTATACGCCCATCTTCCTCAGCGAGATTGAAGGCTTGTTTGAGAGCGGAGAAATGCCGCTCGATGTGGTGCTGATGCAGGTGTCGCCACCCAACGAGCACGGATTCGTGAGCCTGGGATCCACGGTGGACTGCACCCTGAATGCGGCTCGCTGCGCACGGCAAGTGATTGCCGAAGTGAACCAGCAGATGCCGCGCACGCACGGCGAGACCTCGATTCACGTGAGCCGCATTTCGGCGGTAGTGGAAACCGCGCGGCCGTTGCTGGAATTTGAAGCCGAGCCGTTCAACGAAATGCATCGGCGGGTGGCGGAAAATGTGGCCTCACTAATTCCCGACGGAGCCACGCTCCAGACCGGGATCGGCGGCATTCCCGACGCCGTGCTCAAGTGTCTTGAAGACAAGCGCGACCTGGGGATTCACACCGAGATGTGTTCGGACGGCGTGATCGACCTGATCGAAGCGGGGGCGCTGACCGGAGAGCGCAAATCGCTGCACCGGGGCAAGGCGGTGCTGTCGTTTGTGCTCGGCACGCGGCGGCTGTTCGATTTCGTTCATGAGAACGCCAGCTTCGAGTTCCGGCCCATTTGCTACACCAACGATCCGTTTGTGGTGGCGCAGAACGATCGCATGGTGGCCATCAACTCCGCGTTGCAGGTGGACTTGACGGGGCAGGTGTGCGCTGACTCGTTGGGGACTAGGCCGTACAGCGGGTTTGGCGGACAAATCGATTTCATTCGCGGGGCGGCGCGGTCGAAAGGCGGAGTGCCGATCATCGCCTTGCCTTCGACGGCGCGGCACGGCACCGTTTCGCGGATTGTGCCGGTGCTGGAACCGGGCGCGGGCGTGGTCACTTCGCGCGCGGATGTGCACTACGTGGTCACCGAACACGGCATCGCTTATTTGCATGGAAAGACGCTGCGCGAGCGGGCCGTGGCGCTGATCGCCATTGCCGATCCGCGGTTTCAAGCTGAACTGGAAGAGTTTGCCGTGCGCGCGCATTACCTGGAGCGCAAGGCCGCATTGGTGTGATGGATTGCAATTGGCACGAGAGGAGTACTGGATGACGGAATTGAAACAGGACCGTGGCAAGTTGCGGGTGAGTGTGGAGGAGTGCAAGGGCTGCGGGCTGTGCGTTGAGGCGTGTCCGCCGAAGGTGATCGTCTTGAGCGAGCGGCTGAACCGCTATGGCTATCGCACGGCGACGTATGCGGGCGCGGGTTGCACAGGCTGCGGAATCTGCTTCCTGGTGTGTCCGGAGCCGGGCGCCATTACCGTGCTGCGACTTGTGCCGCGCAAGAACATCGAAGCACGCGGGTTTGCAACAGGCATTGTGGGAGCGAGCGAATGCGCAAGCAACTGATGAAGGGCAACGAAGCAATCGTAAGGAGCGCCATCCTTTCCGGGTGTCGCGCGTTCTATGGGTATCCCATCACCCCGGCCAGTGAAATCACTGAGGCGGCGGCGCTCTATCTGCCGCAGGCCGGCGGCGTTTTTCTGCAGGCGGAGAGCGAGGTCGCGGCAATCAATATGCTCTACGGCGCGTCGTCGGCTGGCGTGCGCTCCATGACGGCGTCGAGCGGGCCGGGAATCAGCCTGATGCAGGAAGGTATCAGCTACATGGCGGGCGCGGAACTGCCCTGCGTGATCGCGGACATCACGCGCGGCGGGCCGGGGTTGGGAAACATCGCGTCAGAGCAGAGCGATTATCACCAGGTGGTGAAGGGCGGCGGCAATGGCAACTACCGCACCATCGTGCTGGCGCCGCATTCCGCGCAGGAGATGGCGGACCTGACAGCGCTGTCCTTCGAACTGGCAGACAAGTATCGCAACCCGGTGGTGCTGCTGGCAGATGGATTTGTCGGGCAGATGATGGAGCCGGTGGAGTTTCCGCAGCAGGCAATGGAGACGCACTTGCCGGAGTGGGCCGTGGCGGGCACCGCTGAAACGCGCGGCAACCTCATCACATCGCTGCACATGGATATCGACGATCTGGAGGCTCACGCGCGCAAGCTGGAAGCCAAGTACAAATGTGCGGAGCGCGATGAGCCGCGCGCCGAAGAGTGGTATGCCGAAGACGCGGAGATTGTGCTGGTCGGCTATGGCATCGTGGGCCGGATATTGAAGGCCGTCACCGCCGAGGCGCGCGCCGACGGCATCAACGTGGGCGTGCTGCGGCCGATCACACTCTATCCTTTCCCCACGCTGCACTTCCAGCGCCTGGCAAAGCGCGCGCGCGTTTTTGTGGTGGTGGAGATGAGCAACGGCCAGTTGATCGAAGATGTGCGGCTGGCGCTCAATGGCGCGCGGCCCGTGGAGTTCCTGAACCGCATGGGCGGCAATGTTCCGTCACACGATGAAGTGCTCGCCTTTGTGCGCGAGCTGGCGCGGCGTTCTCAGCCGGGAAGAGCGCTCAAAGAGGAGCAGATGGCAAATGTCTAGCGAATTGATCTCTGAATATGCGGTGTCTCATGCCAAGCCCAAAGCGTTTTACGATCGCTATGAGCGCAAGGAAGAACTGCAGCACCAGACGCACTTTTGTCCGGGCTGCGGGCATGGAAATGTACACAAGATGCTGGCGCAGGCCATCGACGAACTGGGCATTCAGGACCGGACGGTTCTCATCAGCCCGGTGGGCTGCTCGGTGTTTGCCTACTACTATTTCGACGTCGGCAATGTGCAGGCCGCGCACGGCCGCGCGCCAGCCGTGGCCACAGCCGTAAAGCGCAGCAGGCCGGGAAGCATCGTCATCGGCTACCAGGGCGACGGCGATCTTTCGGCCATCGGTTCCGCGGAGATTCTGCACGCGGCCAATCGTGGCGAACACATCACCGTAATCTTCGTGAACAACGCCATCTACAGCATGACCGGCGGCCAGATGGCGCCGACCACCCTGATTGGACAGAAGAGCACCACCACTCCGAACGGGCGCAGCGCGGCTAATGAAGGTTATCCGCTGCATGTGAGCGAACTGCTCGCCACCTTGGAGGCTCCTGTTTACATTGAGCGCGTTGGCCTGGGAGACAACAAGCAGGTTGCCCATGCCGCAAAGGCTATTCGGAAGGCCGTGGAAAATCAGGTTCGCGGACTGGGCTTCTCGCTGATCGAGGTACTCTCGCCCTGCCCGACCATCTGGAAAAAGACTCCGGTGGACGCGCAGCGGTGGGTCCGCGATGTCATGGAAAAGACCTATCCGCTGGGTGTGTTCAAGGATCGGACCAAGGACGTTGAGCCGCGCCCGCTGCCCGGGCCTCCGCCCGCGCTCGACGAGATTCCCGCGATTCTCGGCATTGCCGATGAGGGTTTGCCGGCGGGCCATGCGGATGCCGAGACGCAGGCAAAAGAAGTGGATATTCACGTGCGCGTCGCGGGCTTTGGGGGCCAGGGAGTGCTGCTGCTGGGTGAAGTGCTGGCCGAAGCCGGACTGGACGCGGGTCTCGAGGTATCGTGGCTGCCTTCCTATGGGCCGGAGATGCGCTCGGGCACCTCGAACTGCCACGTGCGCCTGTCCAGCCATACCATCGACTCGCCGCTGGTCACGCTGCCTGATGTGTTGGTGGCAATGAACGAACCGTCGCTCAGAAAGTTCGATACCAGCGTTCGTTCCGGCGGATGGGTCATCTACAACGGCGATGCATTCCCTGAAGATTGCATGCGCAAGGACGTGCATGTGCTGGCGCTGCCGTTCACCCGCCTGGCCCAGGAGTTGGGCGACCCGCGGGCGTGCAACATGATCATGCTGGGCGCGCTGCTTGAGATTGCCGATGCGTTGCCCCAGGCCAGCATCGACGCCGCGCTGCGCCGCATGGTGAAGAATCCGAAATGGGTGGCGCTGGACGAGCGCGCTCTTCAGCGCGGGCGGGAACTCTACCGGGAATCGCACAAAGAGGTGTGCCATGAAGGCTGACGGAGATCCGAATCTGATTGTGTACTTTGGCGGGCAGTATGTGCCGCTCGGGGAAGCGCGCGTGGGAATCCTGACCCATGCCCTGCACTACGGAACGGGCGTATTTGAAGGGATTCGCGCTCACTGGGACGAAGCGCAGCAGGAGCTGTTTGTGTTGCGCGCGCTGGAGCACTATGAGCGGTGGATGCAGAACTGCGGCATCCTGCGCATTGCCGTTCCGCGGTCGCCGGAACAGTTGTGCGAAATCACCGTCGAGCTGATGCTGAGGAACGCATTTCGCACCAACGTGTACGTCCGGCCGCTGGCCTACAAGAGTGCGGAACGTGTGGGCGTCAGCACTGACGATCAGGATGCCTTTGCCGTGATCGCGCTTCCCTTTGGCGATTATCTGCACGCCGAAAACGGGCTGCACGCAGGCGTAAGCTCCTGGCGGCGCATCGAGGACAACGCCATTCCCGCGCGGGCCAAAATCTGCGGGGCCTACGTGAACAGCGCTCTGGCCAGCGACGAAGCGCACCAGTGCGGCTTTGACGAAGCAATCTTTCTCAACGAGAGCGGCCATGTTGCCGAAGGCGCCACATGCAACATCTTCATGGTGCGCAAGGGAAGGCTGATTACGCCACCGGTGACGGAGAACGTGCTCGAAGGCATTACCCGCGACACGGTGATGGAACTGGCGCGGCGGGAACTCGGCCTGCAGGTTGTGGAGCGGCCCATCGACCGCAGCGAGCTGTATGTGTGTGACGAGCTGTTCTTCACCGGGACGGCGGTGGGCGTTGCTCCAATCGTTCGAGTCGACCACCGGCCGGTGAAGGATGGAGCGATAGGCGCGATTGCGCGCGAGGTACAGCAGTTGTACGTCGATGCGACGCGCGGACGTATGAGCAATTACTGGAACTGGCTGACGCCGGTTTACCATTCCCGTACAGCACGGGAACAGGACCAGGTTTCGCTGGTTGGGGTGAATGCAGATTGAGCGATTGATCCTGTGCAATGCGCGTGGTGAGCGGGCTCGGCAAAGGAGGAAAGACGATGCTCACGACAAGACTTGCAGATAACGCCTATGACGTTGCGCTGGAAAATTTCGATGCGGCAGCGGACGTCCTGGGGCTCAACAACGATACGCGGGAGATGATCAAGTATCCCGAGCGCGTACTTACGGTGACTATACCCGTGCGCATGGACGACGGGCACATTCACCGCTTTGAAGCCTACCGCGTGCAGCACAGCTCGGTGCGCGGTCCTGCGAAGGGCGGCATTCGCTACCATCCGCAAGTCACTCTCGACGAAGTGAAGGCGCTGGCCACCTGGATGACCTGGAAATGCGCGGTCGTCAACATTCCGTTTGGTGGCGGCAAGGGCGGAGTTACCTGCGACCCAAAGCACATGTCCCAAGGCGAATTGGAGCGGATGACACGGCGCTACACCAGCGCCATTCTCCCCTTGATCGGGCCGGAGCAGGACATTCCCGCACCGGATGTGTACACGAATTCGCAAACCATGGCGTGGATCATGGACACCTACAGCATGACCAAGGGCTATCCGATTCCCGGAGTTGTTACCGGAAAGCCGATCAGCCTGGGCGGGTCGCTGGGCCGCAATGAAGCCACCGGACGCGGCGTCTTTTACACAATCCAATGCGCCTGCGAGCATCTGCACACACCGTTGAAGGGCGCCACCGTCGTGGTGCAGGGCTTTGGCAATGCCGGCTCGATTGCGGCGCAACTGCTGCATGAGGCGGGAGCCAAGGTCATCGCGGTGAGCGACTCGACGGGCTGCATCTACAACAAGAACGGCCTGAACATTCCGGAACTGATGCACATGAAAGTCCTCACCGGTCACGTGGAAAAATTCCCGGAGAGCGAGGCCATCAGTCCGGCCGAGTTGCTGGCCTTGCAGTGCGATATCCTGGTGCCCGCCGCGCTGGAGAACACCGTCAATGCGGAGAATGCCTCCGCGGTGCGTGCCTTGATCGTGGCCGAAGCGGCGAACGGGCCTCTCACCCCTGCGGCAGACAGGATTCTGGAGAGCAAGGGAGTCTTCGTGATTCCGGATATTCTGTGCAACGCCGGCGGAGTGACCGTCTCGTACTTTGAATGGGTGCAGGATGAGCAGCACCTGTTCTGGGATGCACAGGATGTTTACGACCGCCTGGAGCGCGTGATGAAGACTGCTTTCCGCGATGTGCTGAAGATCAGCCTGGAGCGCAAGGTTCCCATGCGCGTCGCCGCGAACATGCTGGGCATTGGGCGGGTGGCCGAGGCAGTGCAACTGCGCGGCATCTATCCATAGGCGGCAATCGATATAGCCGCCGGGGCTGCGCCTCGGTGGAACTGATTGCCTTGCGGCGCGCGGCTCGTGCTTCAAGCGCGCCGCTCTTTTTTCGGAGCCTGAATCACCGGATCTGCACCGGGCCGCAAGCGCGGCAAGCGATGTTACAAAGCACTTTCACCAACAGCGTGTTCCTGAACCAATGCAGATTTTCCCGATGCGCCTCATGCCTGCACCAGGGCGGAGATTCCGGATTCGCCGCAGCGCTCCAGCTCGCGCTGCACTCCGGCTTCGGTCTCGCTTGCGTTCAGGCTGGCTGGGGCGATGGAATCAATCGCGGTTGCGCTCATAACTCAGACGTTGCTGAAATTAACTCGAATAACTTGAGCTGATTGATGATAGCGGAACCAGAGTGGGTGTATCCCGAAACCACAGCACTCAAGTCGACGCGACCCCCAGGGAGCGGCGACCCTGAACAAGACTCAACAGGACACAGTTACTCTGGTTTCGCTCTAGGCGCGTTTTGGATGCGACATCGGAAGCCATTCTCACTGCGCGCCCGAAGCCGGTTGCGCTTTGAGCAGTTCCTGAATCTGCTCGACGCCGTACTCTACCTTTAGGTCGATGAAGCGCTTGCCCAATGCGTACGAGGAGCGGCGCGCATCGCCGCTGATGCCGTTGTTGATGCGCTTTGCATTCGGGTCCGGCGCCTCACCGGGCTTCCGCGGCGGATCGCCGAGAGCCGTGGGCAGCAGCTCCTTGCGAATCCAATGTTGATTTCCTTCGAGGTAAAGCAGTTCGGATGTATCGGGAATTCCCGCGTGGGTGCTGGCCGGATAACCGTTCTTCGCCAGCCAGCGAAAGAATTCGTCGTTGGCCCTTGTGTACGGCCCGTCGGAATAGACAACGCGAATGCCCTTGGGCGCATATTTCGCGTCCAGCTTGGCAGCGACTTCCTTGAGTTCCTTCTGCCCGCCGCCATGATCGCCGATCAGCACCACGTTCTTGAAGCCGTTGGCGATCAGTTGCTCGGCCACCTCTTCGTTGATCTGGGCAAAGACGGCTGGCGAAATCCCGATCGTTCCCGGCAGATCCGGATTGGCCTTGTTCACCGAGTACGGAATCACCGGCGCAACCAGCGCGTTTCCCAACTTCCTGGCAATCTCATCGGCCGTGGCGCGCGCAATGAAGTTATGCGCGCCGGTTACTCCTTGCGGCCCTCGCTGTTCGGTCCCGCCGTTGAAGAGAATGGCCGTGGTCTTGCCCTGCTCGTGAATGGCCCTGTAGATCTCAGGCCATGTGAGCAGTTCAATGTTGACCTCGGCGTTCGACAGAGTTGCGGGCTTGGGCGCTGACTTGGCCGCGGGTGCACGGTCCGCCGCATGGCCAGCAACCGTCATCGTCACGAAACCGATCAGCAAAACGAACACGCCTGCCATGTGATCGGCTCGCCAACTTGTCCGCTCGACTCTCTGCTCTGTCATAGCATTGCTCCCTTTCCGAATTCTCTGCATTCCAAAATTCTCGTGAGCTTTTCCATTTCGATGCCGCTTTGCGCACGCGGCAACCACGGCCGCGCGCGCAAAGCAGACGGGACGCGGGTTAGAACGAATACCGAAGCGCTAGTTGCAGTTGGCGCGGACCTCCGGTTGCCGTGGGGACGGCGGAGTTCACAGTAGACGTGACGACGGCGGTGCTCCCTGGCGTGATGCCCGTGCCGGTTGTGCCGCCGTAGGCCGCGGATGGGTTGGTGAAATTCGGATGGTTCAGCAGGTTGAATGCATCCGCGCGGAATTCCACCGAATTGCGATCGTCGATGCGCACGTGCTTGACCAGGCTGAAGTCGACGTCCTGAAGGCCAGGACCGCGAATGCTGTCGAAGCGGGCGGTTCCGTAGTTATACACGTAGCCGCTCGCCGAGTCTGAAGTAACATTGGACCCATTGGCAGGATCGTTCGAGCGATATGCGGCGGTATTGAACCAGTTCTGCGGCGTACGCGTGTGCAAGCCGGTGTTGCCATCCGTCCTGGCTGTGGGGCTCACCCCGGCAACCACAAACGCGCGATCGCTGGCGCCGGTAAACGACGCTAGCGAGTCGGCAGTACTCGTGTTCAGCGGCCTTCCGCTTTGGAAGGTGACCACCGGGGAGATCTGCCAGCCTCCGATTGCATACTTCAAGACAGGATTGGACGCGCCCAGCCAGCGCTGTCCAGTTCCGAAAGGAAGGTTGTAAACTCCGCTGGTGACCGAGCGGAATCTCTGATCGTAGGCCGACGGCCCGTAGTTCGAAGCGAAGTCGTAGGGGTTTTGCAGGCTGCTGACCTCCAGCGATTTTGCATACACAAGATACGACTGGAAGGTTAGCCCACTTTCAAATCGCCGCTCGGCGCGCAGCAAGAGGCTGTTGTAATTCGAGTAGTAGCCGTCGCTGAGATAGGTGATCGAACTCCACTCCGAGCCGGTGCCAACGGTGTTGAAGGGACGCAGAGAGTTGACGCTGATGCTTGGCGCAGGATTGGCAAGCCGCGTGGCCAGTGTGGGGATATTGATATTCTGCGAACTCACGTTGTGGATTGTCCTCGACCCTTGATACGAAGCCTCGACCAGAGCTGCTTTGCCGAATTCATGCTGAACTCCGAGGCTCCATTGTTGTGTGTAGAGGGTGCGGATATTGTGGTTGATCGAGGTCACCGTGATGCTGTTCGGCGTCTGCGATCCCGCGCTTCCAAAGGCGCTGGGACCCAACAGATATGGATCTGCCGTGACTCCTGTCGTCTTTGAAGGCGTAGGCCCAGTGAAAGCCTTTGAGAGCAGGAAAGGCGCTCCAAGCCCGTTGGCTGAGTTCCATGTTTGAATGGCGGGAAGGCCATAGTAGACGCCGTATCCGCCGCGGACAACGGTATCTTCGCGGCCACCCACGCGATAGGCAAAGCCCGCACGCGGCGCAAAGTTGGTGTAGATTGCGGCGTAGTTATCGCGGCGCGAAGGAACCGTGCCGATTTGCTGCAAAAGCCCCGTGGTATCGTTGAGCGCGTACACCTGACCCTGGCCGGTGATGATCTGGTTATTCACCTGGTCGAAGTAGTTGGTCAGGTTATAAGCTTCGCGAACCGGGCCAAGATTCTCCCAGCGAAGGCCGTAATTGAGCGTGAGCGACGGGCGTGCTTTCCACTCATCCTGTGCAAAGAGCGCTCCGCTGCGCTGAATGGGATACTGATTTTCGTTGCCGTTTCCGTAGGTGTCGGAGTAGATATAGCCGAGCAGAAAATCGGCAAACTCATTCTGAAGATTTCCTTTTCCGCCCGTGTATTGACCGTTGAAGGTGAAACTCCCGCGGCCAGTGGAGACGAAGAAGGAGTGCTTGAAGAAGTCGAGCACATCGAAGCCCACCTTGGCGGTGTGGTTTCCGTGCACCCAGGTAAGACCGTCGGAAATCTGAACAGTGTTATCGCCGCGCCACTGCGGGTTGTTCGACGTACCGATGGAACTGAGGCCCGCGATGCTGATGCTGGGCACGCCGAGGTTGCCGCTGGTGGCCGGCTCCATGAAGTTACTACCCTGGGGAAGGCCGAGGGCGCCCACCACATTCCCGTCGGACGCGTCCTGGTTATAGTAGCCGGCATCCATGCGGTTGAATCCGAAGCGCGCTTCGTTGAACAGCGTGGGGCCGAAGGTGTGCTGCTCTGAGATGGATGCATGTTGATAGATATGCGGACCTTCTCCGCCGAAGCCGGGCACGACGGAATTGGCGACGACGAGATCGCCGATGGTGCCCGTGTCAAACCCGTCCAGGATGGTGTAAATGCCGTTAAGCGAATCCCTGGCCGAGAGCACCTGATCGACGCGGAAGGTTCCCTGGTTCTCGTCCTGCGTGTTCGGCTTGTGATTCGCAAATGTGCCCACAGCGCCGGTTTGCGAGGCTGACTCGGGAAAATATTTGAGCAACAACTGCGTGGCCGGCGAGATGCGGCTGGACGGAACCTCATAGAGCCCGGCGGAGTTTTGAGCGAACGGTTGCCCGGTCGTGGGGTCAACGATGGGCGTCGTAAACTGCGCGTTTCCATCCGCTGTGTATGTGCCGCCCTTCCATGCATCGAGAGGCGTGGTGCCCGACACGGCCGGGTCGGCGGACAGGCGCGTCCCTTCATAAGTTGCAAAGAAGAAGGTCTTGTCCTGGTGAATGGGGCCGCCAAATGATCCGCCAAACAGCTTGGTCTCGCCCGCCGGAGCCTCGGCTGGAGCGCCGGGACTGAAGTCGTATTGCGGAGCGTTCCACCCGCCATCGCGATAGAAGAGGAAGGCTCCGCCATGAATCTGATTGGTGCCCGAGCGTGAAGTCAACACCACCTGCCCGCCGTTCTTGCGTCCAAACTCGGCCGGCGCTTCGCCCGTCACGATGCGGAATTCGCGGATTGCGTCCATCGACGGGCGCACGGTCGGCTGCCCTGTGGTCCAGTCGTTGTCATCCGATCCGTCCAGCAGGTAGTTGTTATTGGCGGAAGTAATGCCCGCTACAACAAAGCCGCCGCGATTGGCGAGGCTATCGCCCGAAGCGGTTGGACTTACATTGGGATCGAGTTGCGCCAACTGCCAGAAGTTGCGGCTGTTGCTGGGCAACTCTTCCAGCTTCTGGCTGTCGATGAGCGAGCCGTTGATCGAGTCTTCAGTTTGCAGCAGGATGGCGGTCGAACTGACCACAATCTGCTGCGCAACGTTTCCGACGGCCAGCGTTGCGTCGATGTGCGCTTCCTGATCGACGTTCAAAATGATCCCGGTGAATTTGCTCGGCTCAAATCCTTTGGCGGAGACGGTCACCGAATAAGTGGCCGGGGGCAATTGCAGCACAACATAGTTTCCCGTGCTGTTGGTTGTGGTTGAGTGGGTAACGCCGGTGCCGTTGTTTTCGACAACGACGGTTGCGCCGGCAAGCACGGCGCCGCCAGCGTCGCGCACAGTTCCCCGCAGGGTCGCCGAAACATTCTGCGACCAAGCGGCGGGGGCAATGGATACGATGAGCGTGAGAAGCAGGGGAAGCACGCGTCGATTCATTTTGAAACCATTCCTCTCTTGTTGGCACTCCTCAAAAGGACGAACAGTGCTGGGTGTTCTCGCCGGCGCCGTGGGTTCCCGACTCAACTGAATCAGGCCGGTATGTACGGTCGCCGGAGAGTCGCACAGGCTCATCAGGCTTCTTCGCGGGGATGAGCCTCTTCCATTGCGCGCGAGCCAGGAAGCATTCTGGCCGCGAAGAAGCTACATCGCTCATCCAAAGCCAAGAGAGTGAGGGCTACAAATCGAATTGGGAACCAAGGCTTCATTTCGGCTTGTTCTCCAAAGCGACGGCCGGCGGGGTTGCGGGCGTAGCGGACGAAGACTGTGCCGCAACGGCCAGCGCGTTCCCATGTTTCGCCGCCGTCGCTACGACCGCGGGCTTGTCTTCCTTGGTGGGAACCACGCACTCGTTTGACCGGCAGTTGTGAGAGTTGAGAGAACCAAGGTGTTCCAGCAGCGCCACCGTGTCCGGATGGACAACGGCGTGCTCAAAGAGCCCATTGGCAAGGTCTGCCACTGTGTCGCCATCTTTTGTCTTGGCGTGCACATCGGCGCCCAGCGCGATGAAATACTTGATCATTTCGTTGTCGCCGCGAAAAGCTGCGCCGTGCAACGCGGAATAACCTTTCACGTCTTTTGCGTTGAGGTCCGCGCCGTGGTCCAGGCAAAACTTGGCCGCATCGAGCCGCGAGTAAGGCGCATTCGAGGTCCAGTACGCGGCCCATCCCACGCCGCCGGCGGCCATCAGCGGAGTGTCCCCGCTCTTGGTGCCCAGGTTGGGATTGGCCCCGTGCTCGGCCAGCAGCTTCATGGCCGCCAGATCGCCGGAAAGCGCGGCGCGCAGAAAGGGCGTTGCGCCCTCCACATCGAACCAGGTTTCGTCATTGGCGAACGAGCGGAACCACAGCTTCTTGCCGATTTGCGCATTGGGGTCCGCGCCATGAGCGAGGAACGCGGCTGCTAAGTCGAGATAGGCTGTATGTTCCTTGGAGATGACCGGTTGCGGATACCACGTATGCGGCGCCCACTGCACGTCGATGACGGCATAGAGCGGGGTTGCGCCGTCGACGGTCGAAAGTTTCACATCGGCGCCGCGATCGAGCAGCAGCTTTGCCAGATCGTAGTGTCCGTTGATCACCGCCAGAATCAGCGGAGTGGCGTGGTCGGTGTCGCTGATCTGGTTCACGTCGTCGCCAGCATCGAGGAGCGCAGCCACGGCATCCGCCTGCCCGTCGCGCGCGGCAACCAGCAGAGCGGTCATGCCGCCAATCTGATTGGTTCCATACACACGCTTCTTGCGGTCGGCCGCGGTGAAGCCATACGCATCCTTCACCTTGTCGTCGGGCTTTGCTTCCGGATTTGCGCCCTGCTTGGCTCCGGGCTTTTCGTCAGGTTTCCCTTCGGCGTATGTTGCAGGCTTGGCTTCAGGTTTTGCGTCGTCCTGTGCGGCTGGCTTTGCTTCGGGCTTTGCATCTGCCTTCTTTGCCGCTTCTGGCTGCGCATCTTCAGCGCGCGCTGCCTGGGCTGGTTTGGCCGGGGCCTTCTTGTCGTCCAGTAACTCACCATCCGGGCCCACGCTGACGCGCGCGAGCTTGGCTATCGTCGTCCTCACTTTTGAATCCGCGCCCTTGCTCAACAGAAGGCGAACCACGTCGGCGCGATTCCGCGAGGCCGCAAAAAAGAGCGCGGTCTGTCCATAGGTTTTTTCGCGCGCGTTCACCTGAGCGCCGTGAGCAATCAACGTTTCCACAGCCGCCGCGCTGCCGGAAGCCGCTGCAATCATCAGCGGAGTGGTTCCGTTTTCGTTGGGAACGTCTGCGCCGGCACCGGCCTTCAACAGCAGATCAATGAGCGCAGCATCCCCGCCTTCGGCGGCCATGTGCAGAGGCGTCAATCCCTGGAGACGAGTGCGCGGTTCCGGTTTGGCCCCGGCTTTGAGCAACAACTGCACCAGCGCGGGGTCATCGTTGTATGCGGCCCAATGCAATGGGGTTGTTCCATCGCCCAGCGCGGCGTCGGGAGAAACATGCCTGGCCAGCAGCGCGGCAACCTGCTCCGCGTTGTCCTGCTCGGCGGCGTGCACCAGTTCTGCTTGAAGCTTTTCTGCCTGGGCCTTTTGCGCCTGATCCCGTGCGTCTTTCGCGCGCTGCGCGGGGCCATGCGCAGGGGGCGCATCCGCCGGCTGCTCTGCCAAAGCGGCGACCGGTGCTGCCGCGAACAAAGCCAGTGCGCCGGCCATTGCGAGTTGACTACGAGTGATCATCGAAACCTCCTCAGATGGAACTGCGTCGGGCCGCTCAAATCGCGAGTTCCCCGGTGCTGTCGCCGATGGCGGGCAACTCCACGCCCAGCCTGCGCAGCAGCGTGAGATACGCGTTTGCGGTGGGAGTTCCCTCGGCTGTCTTCAAGTGCAAATTGCCTTTGAACGCCCCGTTGCCGTGGCCAGCCACCAGCAGCGGAACCCGTTTGTGGTTGTGCACGTTGGAGTCGCCCATGGGGCTGCCGTAGAGCACCACACTGTGATCCAGCAGGTTGCCGTCGCCATCGGGCGTGGCCTTCAGCTTGTCCAGAAAATAAGCCAGCAGCGAGACGTGATAGCGGTTGATCTTGGCATACTCGGCGATCTTTGCCGGGCTCTCGCCGTGGTGCGACGCAGAGTGGAAAGGTGTGGTGACGCCCGTGCCGGGAAAAACGCGCTGGCTCACATCGCGGCTCAGCTTGAAAGCGGAGACGCGCGTGACATCGGTCATGAAGGCTAGAACCTGCAAATCAAACATCAGCTTCACATGCTCTTCGTACGATTCGGGAACGCCCAGGGGCGCAGTGGGCAGAGCCGCCTGGCCGGATTGCGCGTTGTAGCGCTCCACATTCTGAATGCGGCGCTCAAGTTCGCGCACATCGGTCAGGTATTCGTCCAGGCGCGCCTTGTCGGCGGAAGCCAGGTTGCCTTGCAGGCGCGCGATGTCGGCAACAATGCCGTCGAGAATGCTGCGGTCCAGCAATCGCCGCGCCAGCCGTTCTTCTGCCGTGGCGCCGTCGCCAAAGAGCCGTTCGAAAGCCACACGCGGGTCGCGCGTCATGGGCAGCGGCTCGGTAGGCGACGCCCAACTGATGGTGTCGGAGTAGACGCACGCATAGCCATACGCGCAGGCTCCGGTGGAATCCACGTCTTCGATGCACAATTGCAGCGAAGGCAGTGGGCTCTCCTGCCCGAAGCGCTGCGCATAGATCTGATCGATGGAGGTCCCGGCATGAATGTCGGAGCCCTCGGTCATTTTTGGGTGCGATGCAGTCAGGTAAGCTGCGCTGGAGCGAAAATGATCGCCGCCCTGCTCGTTCTCCGTATAAGCTCCGGCCGCGTTCAGGTCGGTTCCGGTGACGATGGTCAGGTAATCGCGCAGCTTTGCAAGCGGCTCCAGGGACTGCGTGAATTCAAAGTCCGCGCCCTCTTTGGCGGGCGACCAATAGTGCTTGCCGGTTCCGTCCATGGTGCTGCCCGCGGCGCCGTGCACAATCTCCAGGCAGGCGAGGCGCGTCTTGCCGATTGCGGCGGCGGCCAGCGGGGCCAAGGCTGGGGACATCGCTTCAAGGAATGGAAGCGCGAGCGCTGTCCCCATGCCCCGCAACACAGCCCGTCGCGACAGATGCTTTTGAGTGACAAACACTTCGTGGCCTCCCTTGAGCGGGTCCGGGCACGTAAGCCTGGAACCAATCACAACTTTTTTCTTAATCAGAATGGCAGCGGCAAGAAGAGGAACTTGGAATCTTGTGCGCTCGTGCCGTCCTGCCGCGTTGCACCGCGCCTGGCAATTTCCGTCGAATACGCGCGGAATCAACAACAGCAACAACATGCGTGCGAGACCGGGCCCGCAACAACATGGCTTCCATCGAAAATAGGCAACGGGTGCGTCACCTCGAACCTCCGGAAATTGGCAGCGGCCTGGACGTGAGGAGTTGGTTCAGCCGGTCCCTGCTCCCCGCGTCGGCTTTCGATGCGGGTATGGCCGGCTGCGCATTGCGCGGCGCGGGTGCGGTAACGGGAAGGCTGCGCTCGGTAAACGCCGGGCTCTCGACAATGCCCAGCACATACTCTTGGAAGCGATCGCCGCGACTCTCGGCGTGCGCAACAATGGAGCGAATCTGCGGCAGGTCGCGATAATCGGGAATGCGGCCCAGACCGTAGGCGTAGAGGTTTCCGGCAAAGGTGCGCAGAAACGCCTCGCGATGATTCAGAATGCCGTTGCGCAAATCCACGGGCCCGTGCAACGGCGTCCCGTCGAACAATTTGCCTGTGGCGTCGATCCCGACTCCGTTGTCGGCGTTGCGCCACGCGCCCGTTGGGTCGTAGTTTTCGAGAGCAAAGCCGATGGGGTCGATGACCCGATGGCAACTGGCGCAGGCCGGGTTCTTGCGATGCTCTTCCATGCGCTGGCGCACGCTATGCGCAGCGGGCTCGTCCGCAGCCTCGACCAGCGCGGGCACATTCGGCGGCGGTGCGGGCGGCGGACTGCCCAGCAGCACCTGCATCACCCACTTGCCGCGCGTTACCGGGGCCGTGCGATTGGCCGTCGAGGTGAGCGTGAGAATGCTAGCCTGACCAAGCAGGCCGCGGCGATTGTCGTTCGTAATGGCCACGCGGCGGAAGCGGTTTCCCAGCACATTGGGAATGCCGTAGTGGCGGGCGAGGCGCTCGTCCACAAAGGTGTAGTCGGCCGTCAGCAGGGTGAGTACGTCGCGGTCTTTGCGGGCCACATCGTCAAACAGCAGCTCCGTCTCGCGGCGCATGGACTGCGCAAGGTTCCTGTCGAAGTTGGGGAACTGATAGGGCTCAGGCAGAACGTCGTCGAGGTTCTTCAAATTGAGCCACTGCGCGGCGAAATTGGTGGCGAGCGTTTCAGAGCGCCGGTCGGCAAGCAGGCGCCGGGTTTCGCGCTCGAGCGCCGGCCGCTGGTGCAGTTTGCCCGCCGCGGCCACGCGCAGCAGTTCGTCGTCCGGCGGCGCGCTCCACAGGAAGAACGAAAGGCGCGAGGCCAGTTCCAAATCGCCGATGGGGTAATTACGGCCCGGCTGCGCGTGCGCCGGAAGACGCTCGAGGCGGAAGATGAACTGCGGATTGGCCAGCACCGACTCCAGCGCTGCGCGGATGCCCTCATCAAACCCTGCGCCCTCGGCGCGGCGCTGGCGATAGTAGCGCAGCGCTTCATTCACGTCCACGGCGGCGCCGGGTTTGCGATAGGCCCGCCGCACAAGATTGGCCACAATGGCGCGCGCCGCCGCAGACTCGTCCGCCGATCGTGCCGGGTACACGATAAAGACTTTGTCGCGGCTCGGAGTCTCGGAGACGCCGGTCACATGCGTGGGTCCCACGATGGTCAGGCCGCGAAGATGCGGCAGCGTGGTCAGGCCCGGCAGGTTGGCCACGTTCACGTCGAGCAGGCTTTGCTCGTAGGGTTCCACTTCGTCCTGGACCGGGCCGTCGAACCGCTTCAGAAACGCCGCCGAAACCGTCTGCGTTCCCGCCTTGATGCGGATGGGCGGCGTGCGTACGTCGTCAGTGTCTTTGAACTTGGGGTCCACGTCGATCAGCGCCACTCGCTCGCCGTTTACGGCAATCTCCAACTGCTGCCCCTTGGCCTGCGTCTGTCCGAAGAGGTAGCCCTGCTGATGCGTGTAGAACGCAACCTTGAAGACATACTCGCCGTCGGCGGGAAAGTTGTGTTCGATGGCCACCCCGCCGCGCGTGCCAAAGGGCGTGCCATCCACGTGCCGCGTCTGCGAAATCACGCGCGGAATCATGGTTGTGGCCATCACCGGGGCCGATTGCGGGTCGCCAATGGCCTCGCGGCTGATCTTTCCGGCAGCGGAGATATAGGCCTCAAGCAGCGCCGGCGAAACCGTCAGCACGTCAGCCATGTTGTTGAAGCCGTGGCTCATGTCGTCGGCAGGCAGCAGTTCGGCCGCATCCACGTCCAGATCGAGCAGCGCCTTGACTGAGTTCGCGTACTCCAGGCGATTGAGCCGGTGCAGCGGCGTGAAGCCCGCCCAGGGATGCGCCGCGGCCACGCGATCCAGCCCGTTCTCCAGGCTCATGGCCAGCGCATCCAGCTCTGCGCCGGCGGGGCGCTTTCTTCCCGGCGGCGGCATCATGCCGGCGCGCAGCTTGCGGATGATCTTCTCCGCCTCTTCTGCGTTCTTCTCTGGATGCGCCAGGTCGAAGCTCTCCAGCGACAACCCGCCGCGATGCGACTCGTCGCTGTGGCAATCCACGCAATAGTTGTCCACCAGGGCCGGCGCATCGAACGGCTTGGCCTTCTGCGTGGCCACGCCTTGCGCACCGGCGACCCCCGCGAACAGCAGGGCCGCGCTTGCAAGAAGCGCGCCGCAAGCCACTTTCGGCTCAAAGGACCGCGGGACAAGCGGCGAGAAGGTGGAGTCGCTGCAAATCAAGATGTGCCTTTTTTCGGCGTATGCCTGCCGGGAGGCCTGTCCGTCGGACAACTCACTCCGAGCCGCGGCGCCACTCGATCAGTGAGACACGGCCGCAATCGCGGAAATCCGGACGGATCTGCTTAATCGTCAAGAAAGTTGAAAGGGAAGGAGTGGGGGAGGATCAACAACAGCGCCGGCGCGCAACCCGCTGGAGGAGCGAGGCGCAATCAACGGCACGGAATGTGATCTGCATCACCATTCGACCTAGCCTCGTTTATAAGTAGCATTGGTTCGATTGCGTGTCAAGCCCATAAATTGAGGACCAATGTTCACAAAGCATGCGCCCGGCAGCGGAAGACCGCGCAGCCGGTCAAGAAATGCGGACCGGTCGCGCGACGCGCCAAGCGCGGCCAGCGCTTTCCTTCAACCCGCGTGAGCCGCTTCGAAGTCAATGTCCTACACTGGTTTACGATGCAGTTGACGGCAACAGCCGGGCCCGGACCTTTCAACTTCGTGGGCGGCCTTGTGAGCCGCGAGCCTCCGGCCGCCAAGGGTGCGCGGAGCTGAACACCACGAACGCAACTCTCACACGTGAAGGGTATTGGGGAACGGAATCATGAGCCGGTTCGATCGAAAGTCGTTGCTGTATCTTTGTGCCTTTGCCGTCACCAGCCTGCTGGCCGGATGCACTTTTGCCGCCGCTCAGGTGAAGCAGAGTTCAACGCCGCTGACCGCGAGCGTGGATGCTCGCAGCGGCAGCTTTTCCCTCGACACGAGTGACAGGTCGGCAGCCCTGCATGGAGCGGCTGTTGCCGCAAAGGTGGACCGGCAATGGCTGCGCGCAGCGGACTATGGGACGCCGGCGATTGTTCACGAGCACGCCACCGGCGAACTGGGCGAAGCGCAAAGCTGGACTGTGACGTACTCCGGGGCATCCGGCAAACCGGACCTGATCTACCGGCTACGCCTCTATGCGAACGCGCCCTTTGCTGACATCCAAGCCACGGTGAGGAACTCAACGGCTCACGCAATTACTGTCCAGGATATTCGCTCCCTTGAACTGGCTGCCCCCAGCGGGATTCAGCTCGGCGGACCGGAGGCCGAGGACCGCGTGCTCTCCGACAGCTTCAGCGAAGACCGCCCCGAGATGAAGATCCACGACCTGGGCGATGCGTCGAACCAGTTGCACCGCGGCGTGGGAAGCCAGCTCCTCTATAACCGCAAGAGCGGAGAGAGCCTGTTCGCGGGAGCGCTGACTTCCGACCGGTTCCTCACCATCCTGCGCATTCATCTGGCGGGAACCGCCGCCGCGCCTCAAATCGCCGCGTATGAAGCGGACTCGGCCGGAACGCAAGAACTGACCAGGGAGTACTCCCTTTCGCAAGCGCCGCCCAAGGACCAGGTGGAATTGAGCGTGACCGTCGACCCCGGCAAGGAACTCCAGTCGGAGCGGCTTCTGGTCAGCCTTGACCGGGACTATCACCGTCAGCTTGAGACCTATGGCTCGCTCATTCGGGATTTGCATCACGCCAGGGTCACGTCGCCTGCACCGATGGGCTGGTGGAGTTGGACCGCCTATTATGCCGACCTCGATGAGACGAAAGCGCGCGCCAATGAGGAATGGCTGGCGAAAAATCTGAAGGGCCTGGGATACAACGTTTTTCACATCGATGAGGGCTACAGCGTTGCCCGAGGCGACTACCTGACTCCGAATATGAAGTTGTTCTCCTCAGGCGTTGGCGAAGTGGAGAAAAAAGCGGCGGCTCTTGGTCTGATGCCCGCAATCTGGACGGCGCCCTTCGAGGTTTCCGACCGTTCGTGGGTGTACTGGAACCACCCCGAGTGGCTGGTGCGGAATGACGCGGGCAAGCCGATTCGCCTCACGGGGGCGGACAGTCCCGACGGCGGCCGCCTCTATGTTTTGGATCCGACCCATCCCGGCGCGCAGCAGTATCTGCGCAAGACCTATTCGACCATCACCAAAGAGTGGGGTGTGCAGTACATCAAGCTCGATTTCATGGAGGACTCGTGCATCGAGGGAACCTACTATCGCCCCGGAACTACGGCGCTTGAGGCGCAGCGAATCGGCCTGGAGGTCATTCGGTCGGCCGTGGGCGACAGCGTGCTGCTGGACAAGGACGGAAGCGTGATGCTCAACCCGGTGGGTATCGTCGATATAGGAAGGGTATCGCAGGATACCGGGCACAACTTCAAGACGATCAAGGCATCCGCAACCGGAATCGCGGCACGCTACTTTATGAACCGCAAGTTTTTCGTCGCCGATCCGGATGCATTCATGGTGACCGCGGGCGAAGGGGAGAATCGGTTCAACCTGGAGGAGGCAAAAGCTTCGATTGCGCTATCCGCCGTCTCCGGGGGAATGATGGAGATTGGCAACGACCTGCCCAGCCTGGACGCGCAGCCGGAGAGGCTGGCGCTCATCGAAAACCCGCGACTGCTCGCGATGGCGCGCCTGGGAAAGGCGGCCGTTCCGGTCGATCTGATGAGCTATCTACCCGAAGATCTCCAACCGAGCATCTTCTTCTTGGGCGAGGATGAGCGCAGCAGCGTACTGACCGTCTTCAACTGGAGCGACAGCGACCGCGCACACAGCATTGCGCTCGATGCGCTCGGGCTGAAGGCGGATAGAAGCTACAGGGTGGAAGATTTCTGGGACGGAAAGGAAATCCAGAGCTGCCGCTCCTGCGTTCTGGACATCCGGCAGGGTGCCCACTCGGTTCGGATGTTCAAAATCACGGAGGTTCCCGAGTCCCTGAAAAAGTGAAAGGTCAGCGTGAGCCGCTGACCTCTCGCTTTGACGTGCGCCAACCTCACTTCTGATTCTGTTGGGCGTCCTTTTTGGCTTGCTTTGCAGCCTGGTCCGCCGCGCGGGCCTCGGCATCGAGGCCGCGCGTGGGGTCCTTGTGGAGGACCTTGCGCGAGATGTCCGGCCAGAATTCCTGGAAGACGCCGCCGATTGTGCCCTCGCCGGTCACGATGAAGCCGTTGCTCAACGTCTGGCCAATCCCGGAGTTTTGGGACGGATAGTAGAGGTTGGAGATTGCGCCCGAGATGATGTTGCCCGCGACGTTGGAGTAGTTGGGCTCCCACCGGCCGGAGTTATCGTGCTTGCAGATGACGGTCGTGGCCATGGCGTAAAGCAGCCGGTGGGTGGTGGATCCGTGGCCCAGCCTGAAGTAGCGCGGGTCCTGGTGCAGGATGGAGGGCAGGATGCCATTGCCGATCATGGTGCCGTCGAAGGCGTCCAGATAGGCCGCGCCCGCCCGTTCTCCAAATCCCTTCACTCCCCAGGGAAACCCCGTTTCGTCATCGAGGAGCTCATGGTAGCCGGCGACCAGGAACGGCGTAGCGAAGGCAACCGGGTCGACCGAGGAGCGAAACGCAAGGCTCAACTTCTGGCCGGCGGTCAGGGAAACAGCATCGCTGCGGTAGGAGACATTGAAGGAGGGCAAAACACCGACGACCCGCTGCTGCTCCTGCTCCTTGATCTGCTGCTCCGCTTTTTCGTGTTGGCTTTTCTCAGCGTCGGGCTGCTGTGCGGAGGTTTGGGAACTCGAACTTCCCTGGGCCGGCGCACCATTCGGAGGCGGGGTGGCCTGGCCCTGGCCGGCAGGGGTTTGCTGCGCCGAAGGGTCAGCCGCGGCCACCTCAAACTGCGGCCGCGGGGCCTCGGGGAGCTCCGCGGTACTGGCTATCGTCCGGCCGAGGTTCGGTTCCTGGGCAAAAGTAGAGGAGGGCAACACCAGCAGGGCAAAACCCGACGCCAGTGTTGCAGGTAAAAGACAAAAGCCTAAGCGCATCCGTTCACCAGTCTTGAGAATCTGCGCCCGCCCATGGCGATTTACTGCGAAAAAAAGCAAATCGGACCCAGAGGGAGCTATTTTGAGGGTAAATCACTCCGGTTCACGCCCATCCCCAGCAGCGTTCCAGAGACAACGCTTTCACGTGAGCGCACCGTTCTTCCTTGTTAGACGGAGTTCTCCCCTTAACGGGCGCAGAGAAATGCCTCAGGGCGCCAAACGGTCTCTATTGCGCCGCCTGCCGGCTCTTGATCTCCTTCAGCAGCGTCTCGACCTTGTCTTCGCTTTCCAGGGCCTGAAAGCGGTCTTCGAGCGATTCGGGCGTCAGCATCTCGCTGGCCGCGGCATTTTCGGCGGCCTTGATGTGGACCTTGGTCTGCATCCGGCCAAGTGCATGCTCCTGATCGTTGCCCACGATTTGGCGGGCATGCGTGGCCCGGCCCACCACCTTGGCGCGGCGATGCTCGGCTACCAGCATCTCGCAATGGGCGCGCGTTTCACTTAATTTCTGATCCAGCTTGCGCAGCGCCTGGCGCAGGTTGTCGGCCTCGTGCTTTTGGTCCTCGGCCTGGGTGGTGAACCCGGCCACCAGTTGGTCGTGGCTCAGCGCCCGCTCAAGGGCCGCGCGCGCCAGGTCGTCGTGGCCTTTTTGCACCGCAAGTTCAGCCTTCCGCCGCCACTCCGCCGCCTGCTCCAGATGCTCGACACGCTTCTTTTCGAGCAGATGCTCGTCGGCAATGGCGATGGCCACCTGCGTCTTGACCTGCAACAACTGGTTCTCCATGTCCAGCACGATCTGTTTCAACAGCCGCTCCGGATCCTCGGCCTTATCGACCAAGTCGTTCAGATTGGCGCGGAGCAATGTGCTCACTCTCTCCAGCAGTGCCATGACGTCCTCCTTGTTTGTCTCAGAATGGGCGGACAAAAACGAGGCCGCCCATCCTGTCTTTCGTTGGCAAATTACTTCTGCGCGGGTTTGTCCGCGGGCGGCGTGGATTTGATAATCTCCGCCATCTCCTTCGTCATCTCGTCAGTCAGGGGCTTGATTCGCTCGTTGATCCGCTGCATGACGACGGGCATGAACTCTTTCATGATGACCGGCACAATATCGAGCAGGTGCTGCCCGGCCGGCGAACTGTAGAAGGCGATCATTCCGTCCACATCCGGCTGCGTCAAATGCTTTTGGTAGATGGACGCCATATCCGCGATCATCTCGTCGGACGTGTAGAGGTTCATCACCCGACCCATGTACTTGCTCATGACCTTCGCAGAGGCTTGCTGTTGCTCCTCGGTCATGGAAGCCATCTCCGGATGGTCTTTCCGCATCTGCTTGGCCTGCTCCTGCATCTGCTGCTGCATCAGCGCGGGCATCATCTTGGTCATCGACGCCAACTGTTCCTTCAGCCGCATCACTTCGAACAGCTTGGCCAACTGCTCTTTGGTCGGTTGCTGATCGGGCGGAATCACCGGAGCAGCAACCGCTTCCGGCGCAGCCGCACCCGCCTGCGGCGCAGATGGCGCCTGGGCAAACGCCGAATAGGACGCCAGCGCCAATCCCATTCCAACTACCGTCGCGAACTTGCACGTTCTGTTCATACTCTCCTCGTTTTCGGCGTGGCCGCGCCGCTCAAAACCGGCGGCGCGGCGTTCATTTTCGTTCTCAATGCACGAACTAGTGGCTAGAAGCGAACAGCTACTTTTCCTCCGGCTTGCTGTCCGTCCCCGGCTTCGTTTTGATCGCCTTCACATTCGACATCAACTGCTTGATGTCCATGCCGCTGAGCGCCTCAAACAAGGCCGGAACCTGCGCCGCAATCCGGGTCATATCGCCGGTAATCTTGTGCGCTCCGGCGGCGTCGTCATTGCCCGTCGAAACAATAGTGATGTGGTCCACCTTGCTCAGCGGCTCGGCCATGGCGCGGACTACGTCGGCCATGTTCGTCAGCAGCTTGTCCACCACCGCAGCCTGATTCCACTCCTGGTAGGCCTCGGCCTTCACGCTCATGGCCTTGGCTTCGGCTTCGCCCTTCTGGAAGATGATGCTGGCCTCGGCCTCGCCCTGCGCGCGTATAGCCGACGCGCGTCCCTCGGCCTCCGTTGTCAGGCGAGCCTTCTCCGCGCTGGCCAGGTTCTCGATGCGCTGACGTTCGATCTCCGCGCCCTTGAGCACGGTGGCGATGAGTTCCTTTTCGTGGCGCAGAATTTCCGCTTCCTGCACCTTGATCTGGCCCTCTTTTTCCACCTGCTGCACCTTCACCTGCTCGGCGGTCACCTGCTGCAGCATGACGTTGGTCTGCAGTTCGTAAGCCTTGTCGGCCGTGGCCTGCTGGCGGCGGCTCTGTTCGCTGTACTCGGCCTTTTTGATGTCCAGGTCGCGCTGCGCCTCGGCCTGGCGTGTGGCTGAAGCGGTCTCGGCAATCACCCGCTCCTGGTCGGCCTTGGCCTTGGCCACCGCGGACTCCCGCAGAGCATTCGCCCGCAGAATAGCCGTGTCGCGCTCGGCTTCAGCCGTGGCCACGTCGGCGTCGCGCTTGATGCGCGCCACATCCGGCCGGCCCATGTTCGAGATGTACTCGTTCTTGTCGCGAACTTCCTTGATGGTGAACGAAATAACATCCAGTCCCATCTTGCTCACTTCTTCAGCGCAGGTGGAGCGCATCCGCTCGCCCACCATCTCCGGTTCCTTGACGATCTGCTCCACCGTCAACTGCCCGATGATGCCGCGCAGATGGCCTTCCATCACCAGCCGGATCAGTCCCTCGCGCTGCTGCGGCGCCTTGGTCAGGAACTGCTCGGCCGCGGTCAAAATCGAGGGCTGGTCGCTGCGCACCTTGATCTGCGCCACTGCTTCGACCGTCACTGCAACGCCCTGCTTGGTGTAGAGATCCTGCTGCGGAGCCACGTCAAAGCTCATCAGCTCCAGGCTCAGGTCCCTGCAGCTTTCCACCATGGGAAAAATCACTGTGCCGTGGCCCTTGATGACCCTCGGGCCGCGGAATCCATAGACAATCAAAGCCTCGTTGGGCCCGGCCTTGCGATACATCTTGGCCAGCAAGCCCAGGATCAGAATTAGCGCCAGTACGCCTAGTCCGACAATCAGAACGATCTCATTCGTCATTGCGATCCCGGCCCCTTTCGTCCGGGAGGTAAGTGGTTGATGGTTGTATCGCTTTCATCTTCAGCAATCAGAAACTTGGCTTCGAACGCCCTGCCTTCAGCATCGCCACAATGAACCAAGCGACGGTGATGAAGAGAACACCCAGCGGTGCAATCAGTGCCGGTAGAGACGGCGCTACCATGTGACGAGCTGCTTGAATAGTGGCCCATTGCACCCACAAAAAGGTGCAGACCATCTCCATCTTGGTCCAGGCGAGCATGTTGATAGTCAGCGCCTGGAGTCTGGGGCGGTTTTCGTTAGTCACCTCCACCCCTGCATAATTGAAGCTTGCGGGAAACCGCGCCACGATTGTGAGAAGCAGATAAACTGCAACGGTCACGAAGGGCAGCACGAGGAAAGTGGAAGGCGATCCCCAGCCGTTTGGGTGGCCGGCCATATCGAAATGAATGGGAACTCTCTCCGGCAGGCGGCTTGCGCCATAGAGAGCGCCGCAAACGATCCACACCTGGAAGACCAGAGCCGCCAGACTGATTGCTTCGGGAATCTTACGCATTGAGCCCTTTCCATTGGAAACGTATTGAGCCTTTGCACTCGACATGGAGTGGATCATTGCTTCGAGCCGGTGTTGCGGCCGTTCTTTGGAAAGAGCTTGGCCAGCAGTCCCAGCAGGAAGATCCCCACCAGAATCGCCATATCGGTAATCAGCACGGTCGTGTTCGTCATACAGTTCCCGGTCCCTTCAACCGGGTGGAGCTTGTTGTGGAGGGAATAGGGATTAGGGACTAGGGACTAGTGGTCCTATCGCAGTCCATCGACATTGCTGTGCAGCGCCCGATGCCTTTTCTGTTCCCTGTTCCCTACTCCCTAGTCCCTAGTCCCTCGTCCTCGCCTTCCGCCACATCTTCCCAGCGCCGTACATAAGCAATCCCCTTTTCATAACGGACAACGAACACCTCTTCCTGTTTTTGAATCGGTTCGCCGTCCTCGGAGCGCGCAGGGATGGCGCAGCGCGCGCCCATCTGTTCGTAGACAATCTCCCCGGTTCCGCCCGGCCGGAGGGCAGCCGAAACCCGCCCCACAACGCCGATGACGGCCGTGTCGTCCGCGGTTAGCTCGCGCTCGTGAGGCAGCATCACCTTGGCCAGAAAGAAGAACACGATCGTTCCCCCGGCCACGCCGCAAACCCCAGCCAGCACCAGCACCACCATCGCCACAAAACTCCCGTGACGCGTCAGCAGGTACCCCGCCGCGCCAAACCAGCAGAGGAAAATCATGATCGAGAAGGCATTCCACCATGGGACCGTGGCCCCACCCGACGCCGTTCCCGCACCATGCGGCAGATGGCCGGCGTGCGGAAGGTGCGCGCCAACCGCTGGAAAGTGGGGCGCGTGCGGCGTGGGAATGTGCCCGCCGATATGCCCCATGCCGCCCAGGAGCGACACCGCGCTCAAGAGCAATCCCAACAGAAAACAAACCAGATAGAAGGATTCCCAGTTCATTTGTGCGCCCCCATTTTCTTGACGCGCCTTGTTCCCGATGTCTCGCGCTCGACCCCTGGCTCCTGTCCTGTCCCCTGTCCCCTGACCTCTGATCCCTGCAGTTTGGGCCGCAACACTTCGGCCAGGCGTGGCGCAAGTCCCGGCGTCTCCAGAATCGCCTCAAGCAGCAGCAGGCACTCTCGCGTGTGTTCATGGCGGGCCACCGTGAGCAGCGCCTGCTTCAGTTCCGGATCACGGCGAAAACGCTCCGCTCCCGAGACCAGCCACAGGTCAAGCTTGTCTTCCAGGTTGCGCAGCTCGCTCTGCAACTCCGGCGAGTAGCCCTCTGGGTCGTCCACCAGGTAGCCGGGATGAACCTTGAAAAACTTGGCCAGAATCTGCCGCGTCGTGTTGGTCAGGTGGGGCCGGGCGCCGCTTTCAATCTGCGAAAGGTAGCTCTGGCTCAGTTTCGAGCCGGTCTCGGCCTCAATCGCGCGAACCGTCTCCTGCTGGCTCAGGTCGCGATCCAGGCCGCGCAAACTGCCCTCGACTTCGCGCAGATAGCGGATTTTCTCGCCCAGCTTCATAAATCAGCTTCTAGCTGCTAGCTTTTAGCCGCTAGCTCCCGTCAGTTCCGGGATCGGCTGCAAAGGTAGCGCCTGGGTGGCCGCATCCCATTGCAATATGCAATAGGTATATCGCAATTTGTAATACAACGCAAGAGAATTCGAGAGAATATTTTCGCTGGGCCGAAGCGCACACATTGTGCGCACGCTGCTGTATATTGATTGTGCGTACATCGAGGTGGAATATGCGATCTTCTGTTGTCGAAACGAGCAAACTGCGTGCCGAAAACATCAACCTTCGCGTCAGTCGGCGCCAGAAGACACTGATCGACAGCGCGGCAGGCGCGCTCGGCAGGAACCGCTCTGACTTCATGTTGGACGTGGTCTGCCGGGAGGCGGAATCGGTACTGCTTGACCGGTGCTATTTCAACCTCGGTGAAGAGGAGTTCAAGCGATTCACAGCCATGCTGGATAATCCTCCTGCGAACAATCCCAAGCTAGCGCAACTCTTGAAGAGGAAGACCTCTTGGGAACTGTAGGCGAGTTCGACAGCCGAATTACCCCACCGGAACGGCTAAACGCGGATCACGACCTGACACAATTCAACTGCGGCGAGCCTTCGCTTGATCGCTGGCTAAGAAGCCGCGCGCTTCAGAATGAAAAGAGCGGTGCTTCTCGAACCTATGTCGTGTGCGCCGGAGGATGCGTTGTTGGCTACTACGCGCTTGCGGCGGGCGCTGTGGCGCACACCGAGGCTGCGACGCGGGTGAAGCGCAACATGCCCGACCCCGTGCCGGTAATCCTGGTTGGACGGCTTGCCATCGATTCCCGTCTTCAAGGCCGGGGAATCGGGGCGGATCTTCTCAGAGATGCCGTTTTGCGAACATTGCAGGCAGCAGAGATCGCGGGCATACGAGCAATTTTGGTGAACGCAATCTCCATGAACGCAAAGAGATTCTATGAGAGATATGGCTTCATCTCTTCGCCCGTCCATCCGCAGACTCTCATGATCACCGTGGCGGAAGCAGCAAGAACCCTCGCGCAGTTGGAATGAGTTGAACCGACAAAGATCCCAGGCCTCAAGGGCAAGACCTGAGGCGCCCGGCACCTGGTTGATCTGGTGAAAGGGCCGCCCGGGACGTGAGCCTCCGCATCACGCCGCGAAGTCGATAAACCCGCGCTGCGGATCGGTCGAGATCAGCTTCACTGTCAGCTTGTCACCGACGTCCAGCTCCTTGCCGCCGCTCACCAGCATTCCCTCAACGTGCGGGTCGAGGGTGCGGACGAAGGTACCGTATTTGTTGACGCCGGTGACGATAGCCGGGAAGCTCTGGCCGATGCGCGGGCGCAGAACGACAGCCGCGATGCGCTTTTGCATCTCGCGCTCCACCTTGCGGGCGTTATCTTCCATCAAGGTGCAGCGAACTGCGATAGCGTTCAGATCACCTTCGGAATAGGGCTGCGAAGCGTGGGCGAGCCAGGCTTTCAGAAGCCGCTGCGTCACCACGTCGGGGAAGCGGCGGTTGGGCGCGGTCGAGTGCGTGTAGTCCTGCACGGCCAGCCCGAAGTGGCCCGGCGAAACTTCGTTGGGCTTGACCAACACGTATTCGCCGGGGCCCATCAGCTTGACCACGGCTAGCGAGAGGTCGGGAAAGTGCTCGGGGTCCTTCTGCTTCTGAGCCAGCAGAAAGTCATTGAGTATCTTCGAGTCCGGCTCCGCGGGCAGGGTTGCGCCCAGGCCCTGGGCCAGCTCGACGATGCGGTCCCAGCGCTTGGGCGTGCGCACGATGCGCCGGATGGAGGCTACGCCGGCCTGTTCGAATGTCTTGGCAATCACCCCGTTGGCCGCTACCATGAACTCCTCAATGAGCGAGGTAGCGCGATTCTTCTCGAGCCGCGCAATTTCCACCGCCTCATCAGCCAGCATCACCGGGCGGGTTTCGATGGTTTCCAAATCCAGCGCCCCGTGCTGGAAGCGCCCATCGACCATGCGCTGGGCCGCGGAGTCCTGCAATTTGAGTTGCGCAGCCAGATCAGCGCCGGCGGCCACCTTGGCCGGTGCCGGGCCTCTGCCCTCCAGCCAGGCTCCGACCGAGTTGTACGCCAGTTGCGCCCGGTTCCGCACCAGTGCGCGATAGGCTTTTCCATCCGACGCCGTGCCTGCCGGATCCACTGCAAACTCGATGACCACGGCCACACGGTCTTCATTCTCGTTGAGCGACGTGATGCCCTCGGAAAGCTCGGCCGGAAGCATGGGGAAGACCTTGACGCCGGTATAAACCGAGGTCGTCTCGCTCCTGGCGTGGCCGTCGATCACCGTGCCCAGACGGACGCGTGCATCCACGTCGGCCACGCCGATGAGCACCCGGATGCGGCCATCGGATAACTGCTCGGCCCACTCGATCTGGTCCAGATCTTTCGAGGTATCGTTGTCGATCGAGGACCAGAGCAGGCTGCGCAAGTCCTGAATTTCCTTGGCGGCGGGCGTCTCTGGATGAGCCTGGATCGCGGCCAGCTCGGTGCCCGCCCCGGCGGGAAAGTCGGGCTGGAAGCCGTGCTCGATCATGGCGGCATGGGCTGCGGCGACAAGGTTGAAGTGGACAGGTTGGCCGCTGATGGGTTTTGGCTGGCTGGAATGCATCGGGAATCGGGCTCCTTGCAACCGAAGAGCAAGGCTACCATGCCGGGGCGAACGCCTTTGTTACAAAAGCCAACGGGCGGCCATCAATGTGGCCGCCCGCTGGTATCTCAAAATCGCGATCAGTTTGTCGAGCCGGGCGCCACCACGTTCACCGTCAGATAGACGCTGCGGCTGACCACGGTGTTGTCCACATAGGCAGACGCCGTGATCTTGAGCGTGGCCACGCCGAGAGGCGTTCCCGACGAGCTGACCAGGGTAACGCTGTTGCAACCGATCTCCGCGCCGCCAAACCCCACCAGCAATAGAAGCAAGACAAGGAACTGCCGCGTTGAACTGCGGGCAAAAATGCGCGCCTTGCGGCCAAACGGCAGCAGGAAGAAACCGGCCAGAACGGCCAGAGCTGCGCCGCCCGCCGCGCGTCCCCACAATGCCGGCCCATTGTGTTTGGTCGCTGCGGCGGTACTCCCCGCAGCGAATGTCTGCACAACAAATGTCACCGTCGCGGTTGGCGTCACCTGCTGCGGAGTCGCCGTGCACGTCATATCGTCCTGCGAGGGAACCGCGCAAACCACCTGAATCTGGTTATTGAACCCTCCCAGCCCGGAGACGATGAACGACGCCGAGCCGGACGAGCCCTGCACGATGGTCAGATTGGTGGGCGGGTTGGTGGGTGACGGGGCAATGGTGAAGTCCTCGACGTCGAGGGAGAGCAGATTCGAGGTCGCAGCGCTGAAGTAGAGATCGCCTTGATAGAAAGCAATGATCGCGTCTTGCCCGCCGGACAGAGTCGTCGTAGTCAGAGAGGCAGTGGAGGCGTCGCTCAGGGGCGAGGCGGACAGCGCAACCACACCGATCAGGGTGGTTCCGTTGTAAAAAGCCACGTTGCCCGTCGGATTCTGCTCAATGGTCGAGGGGGGCAGGGAATTCGGAGTCACCGTCGCGGTCAGGACGACGACTTGCCCTGGAGACGCGGTGGAGGTGTTGGCCGTCAGAACCACCGTATCGGGCAGCGTGGTAGCGGCCAGAAGCAAGGCCGTGGAGGAACTCGCCAGCCAATTCGAATCTCCCGAGTACACCGCCGTGATGACGTGGTTGGTGTTGTTCGCCAGTGTGACGGTGATTGTGGCCGCGTTGGCCGCCACGATGCCGGTGCCCAGCAGTGTGCTTCCGTCGTAAAAGTTCACCGTGCCGGTAATCGAAAAGGTCGCACCGGCGGTGGTGCTGAACGGAGCGAGGGTCGCGGTGAGTGTTTCGGCCACTCCGACAGTGAGTGTCGCCGGCGTTGCCGTCAGCGTGGTGACGGTGGCGCTTTTGGCCACAGTGACGATGATTTGCGGCGAAGTGGATGCGGAGTAGTTTCCGTCGCCCGCATAGACGGCCTGCAGCGCGTGGGTCAGCAATGTGCTGCTGGCCGAAATCACGATGGAGAAGCTTGCCGTCGGCACGCCGTTCACCAGCGCCAGCTTTGCCGAGGCTGTGGGAAGTCCATCCAGATCCAGCGTCACCGCGCCGGTGGGCGAGGCGCTTCCGGCCGCTGGGCTGCCCACCGTCAGCGCGGCTGTCACCGTAATGGTTTGGCCCGGCACTGGCGCGTAGGTTGACGGCACAACGGCGAGGCTTGTCGTGCTGGGCTCGGTGTTGACGTTCACCGGCGGCGTGGAGGTGAACGCCTCGTAGGTCGCATCGCCGCTATACTTGGCTACCATCTCGTTGCCACCGAGGGCAAAGACCCCCTCGACGGTCAGGGTTGCTTCCCCATTGGCGTCGAGGGGCGAAGGTGTCGAAGAGAGAGCCGTACCGGTGGACGAGTCGAAAAAGGTCACGCTGCCGGTCGGTGTGCCGCTGCCGGTGAGGGAAACCACGCTGGCTGTGAGCGTGATCGTAGCTGACGGGTTGTAGGTCGAGTTGGGCTGGGTTGGCGAAACCGAAAGGGTTACGGTGACGGCGCCGGTGCCCGTAGCTTCGGTGCTGGCCCATTGATTCACCAGCGTCTGCGCGTTCACCGCGCCCAGGCCGGTGGCCAAGTCGTAGCCTGCGCCGGCTGTGAAGCCAATCTGCCCCGTTGCGCCGCAGCCGGGACTGCCGGCCACGCACCACAACTGTGCACTGCCCTGCTGGATATCGTCGAATACGCCGCTTTGCCGGCTCAGCGCATACAGATTGGGAGCAAGATTCCCTTGTGCGCCGTATTTCTGAGCCACCAGCGCGGCAACGCCGGCAAAAATAGCAGAGGCGCCCGAACTGCCTCCTGCCCGCATCAATGTGCACCCGCCGGAGCCTGCGGAACCAGACGCGGCGGCACTGAGACAAAAGGCCAGTCCGGGATTCACGCCGCTGTCGATGGCGGTGGGCAGGGCGAGGTCAGGCTGCAGCCGCGGGCTGGTGGTCAACCCAGCTGCGCTCATCTCCTTATCGGCGCCGGTCTTCACAAGAGCCGTGGCTGAAGGCGTTTGCCACGTGGGCGTGGGGTAGATCATGCTGCTGCCGCCGCCGCCGGCATAAGCAGGATCGGTCATGTTTGCCGGCGACCAGGCGGTCAATGCCGAGGCGCCCTCCGTCGATCCGCCCGGGGCAAATCCCACCGCACCGACGGCTGTGTTCCAAGGGGTCGAAGCCAGCGCGTTCACGCCGTATCCGCTCGATACCCGCGCGTCGCTTCCGGCCGCATGGCAGGCGGAAGCTCCGCTGTCGCCCGCAGCCGCAATCACCGCAATGCCCTCGGCGGCAGCCTGCCGATAAAGCGCGTCATAAAAAGCCTGGTGCGGCTCGCTGAGCGAAGCTTCGCAAGCCGAGTAGCCCACAGCAGCGGTGTGCGCCAGCGCTTGGTCCACAATCGCCGCCAGCGCCAGATCCACGCCGTCTGTCGCGCTGGTCGAGCTTGCGGGGACCAGCAAAATCTGCGCGTTGGGAGCGGCTGCGCCGGCCCATGAAGCTGCCAGAGTGGCCTCCGGCTGGTCGTCTGCCAACCCGGGGTCAGAGCCGCTGACCTTCACCGCGAGTTGGCTCGCGGGCAGCCCGAAAGCCGATCGGAACGCCGCAACGTCTGCGCTGTTCACGTTGCTCCGGGCAGCAATGGCAATGGTTTCGCCGCTGCCCTTCATTCCCGCCTCGTGCAGCGCATCCAGATGAAGAAGCTGTGCCGCCAGTTGCGGCGTTAGGGCTTCGGCGCGGCTCGACGAGGTCTCGGCGGCGAGTTTGGCGGCAGAGGCATAAACCGACTTCGGCGTGGTCAACGCCGGAGTTGCCATGCCTCCGTCCAGCGAAACCAGCCCATGCACCAGCGGCTTGAGCGCGCGGGGCACACTGATTCCGGCGGCCAGAATGGCGCGTGTGCCCGCGGCCGTCGCGACAAGGTGGACCTCAGTATGGAAGGCCAGTTCCACCTGGGCGGCCGTTCCTGAGAATTCGATCCATCCCCGGCCGGCGGGCAGCGGAGCCACCTGAAAGCCCTGGCTGCCGAGCCAGGCCGCGACTGCCGCAACATCTTCGGCAGAATTCGAGAAAGCGGCGGCGAAGGCAGCGGGCGTGAGCCATTGATGGTATTCGGGCGATGAAAAACTCTGCTGACTGGCGAGTTCCGCAGTCAGCGCCTGCTGCTGGGCCGGCGAGGGCGAAAGCAGCAGCAGCATCCGTGCCAGCGGGGTTGAGGAAGGCGCCGGGCCGAGATCCGTCCCGGCCACGAGCGCAGGCGGCAGGCTTGCCGGGATCGGCGCTGGCGGGCTATTGCGCCAATCGCCCTTGATCCGGGAAACCTGATTCCCCGCGGACGGGTCTTGGTCCGTGGGGTGGTAATCCGGCGACTGGGCAACGGCCGCTCCCAAGCTGAATGCGAGAACAAGTGCGAGCGGCAGGCCGAAGCTCTTTTTGTGTGCCATGTTCCTCTTTTTGCACGAACCCTGAGCGACTTGCGCCTCATCCCGATGGGACGAAAAAGGCACCACCCTATCTTGCCTCAAGGGATGGTTTTCCCGTCTACCACCTTTTGGGCAGAGAGTTTCAGAATGAAGGTCGTTTCGTCCCGATTGTATAGCGGCAGAGGGTCCTTCCACAGCAGATTCGCGCCCCGGGTTCAGGCAACAAGCCGCAATAAGAGAGCGAAAAAACAAAGGGCGGACCACCCACTTGGGCGCCCGCCCCTTCGCCCGGCGAGCGATTCTTGGTCGCCGAGCCAAAAGGAAAGTGGTTGCCGCCGGGCTGAAGGCTGCCGGTCTCCTATTGAATGCCGAGATCGGTTAGCACTTTGGGCTTAGCCTCATCCTGAACCAGCAGGTTGTGGCAGGCCGAGCAATCCTGCGTAATGCTGGTGCCGTCCTTGGCCGTATGGTCGCCGTCGTGGCAGCGGAAGCAACCCGGATAGCTCATGTGGCCAATGTGATTGGGATGCGTTCCCCAAGTCACCTTCATGGCGGGAAATACGTTCTGGCTGTAAAGCGTGACCAGTTCATCTCCCGCGGACTTGACCAGTGCCGCCTTGGCGGGCAGCACCTCGGGATGCTGGGTGCGATAAAAGGCCTGAAGCTGCTGGGGAATCTTCGCCCGCGCCTCGGCTTCGCTGGAGTAGCTGGTCTTCAGCAGTTCCAGACCCTCCTTGTGTACCCAGGGCAGCTCCGGGCTGACGGCGCCGTCGGCCATGGCCCGGTTGAGCGCGTCTTCCGCGGTCAAAAAGGTGTGCGCCGCGCGGTTGTGGCAGTCGATGCAGTCCATCACCCGGCGCTCACCCTGAGGCATGCCCTTGCCCGCCGTGGACGAGGCAAACTCGGTGACCGAACCGTCCGCGTTCCGCTTCTGCACCCAGGGAATGGTGGTCCGGGTGGAATCGGTGGCGACGTACTCGATGTGTCCCAGGTGAACCCCGTGAATGCCGGTCAGATGAGACAGCGAATCCTGTCCGCCCAGGTGCAGCACCAGCACCGTCTGGGTCTCGGTGTTTTTCTCGTCGTCGGCAAAAGTGGACTTGACCAGCAGCTTTTCACCTACAAACCTGGCCGGCGTGTGGCAGCCCTCGCAGATGTAGCGCGCAGGGCGCAGATTCTGCACCGGCGACGGGATCGGCGTTGGATAGCGATTGAACGTGACCTCGACAAGCTGCTTGGTGCCGTTCACCTTGGCCGAGAAGTACGCTTGCGCGCCCGAACCGATGTGGCACGCAACGCAGTCCACGTGGGAGTGCGCGGAGATTTTGTAGGCCGTGTATTCCGGGTGCATCACGTGGCAGGACTGGCCGCAGAACTGCGGCGAATCCATATAGGCCGCGCCGCGATAGCTGGCCATGGCCACCAGCAGCAGGTTGGCGATGGTGGTCACCAGCACGATGTCCAGCCCGTGGCGAAACATCCTGTCGTTGAGATCGATCTTGGGGAATTCGGCGGGAATTTGCCCGGCTTTCCGGAGCTTCCTGCGCCGCACCAACACGCCCACCGGGATCAGCAGAAGCCCGGCTACGAACACCGCGGGCAGAAGCAGAAAGAAGATGATGCCGAGGTAAGGATTGTCGGGGAACCGGCCGAACAGCTCCACCAGCCAGTAGCCGATCATGGTTACGCCAGAAGCGGTGGTAATGGCTCCGCCGGCAAGACTGATGGGATTGTTGCCGAAGAACAGCGCCGGCCGGACCCAGTTCTCACGGAATCTCTGAAACACTTGCACCATGTCCCCCACTTTCAAACCGACGGCCCGCCGGTAACGGCGGGCCTGGTTGTTTTTCCCGATCCGATTCTAGTTCCCTACTTCAGGCTCCGGTAGTAAGCCACCGAGTCCTTGACCTGCGCGTCGCTGAGTCCCGCAACCGGCTTCATCTTGCCTTTGCCGTTCTTCACGGCGGCAATCATCTGGTCCGCGGACAGCTTCTTGATCTCCGGATCGGAGACTGGCTTGACGCCCATTTTGGCCATCCCTGCACTGGGAGTGCCGGTGGCTCCGTGGCACATTTGACACTTGGCTTTGTAGGTCGCTCCGCCATCTTGCGCGAAGCCCACGGCGCTGGCCAAAGACACGACTACGGCGAGCACCACCTGGGATTGAAAGTTCATTCGCATTGCATGACTCCTTTAGTTTCTGTCGGCCTGTTTTTGTTGGCCACGTCGCGCGGGACCAGCCCCTGCCGAGCGTTTTCCCTCTTCACACTTCAACCCCAGCGGCAAACACGAGCCGCTGAGGCTGAAATCGGAATGGCAACAGAATGCCACCTCGCACAAACCGGCGCAATTCCGTTGCCTTCAAGATTGCGCCGAGGTAGGGTCTGTTCACACTACCCAAGCGGATGGCCTGGGTAGTGTGAACAGACCCTGGTAGAAGGAGTGGACCGGCAAAACCATGAACCCGGTCCATCTCCACAGTTTTCAGTAAAGCAGCGTCCTCGATCAGAACTCGTAATGCAATGCAAGGGTTACGTTATTCGCATGAAAGTTCCGGGGTGCGGTCAGGCCGGAAGACGGTTCGGTCAGGCCGGTCAGTTGGGTTGGAGCGAAAGAGGCGCAAGGTGCAACCGTCGACGTGAGAGACGTTGACGTGCTGCAGTTCTGCGGGCCGGAAGGACCGCCCTCGCCATAGCCGTAGAAGTTGTATTCCGCTCTCCAAATCAATCCGGGATGGATCGTCCATGCCAGATTCACAAAGGGAGACTGATACGACGAGTTCAGCGAGCCGTTGACCGCGCGCGCATCGTTGAAAAACTGGTTGCCGTTCACAGAGCTGACGCGATAGCCAACATTGGAGTGGACTGATTTGCCGGGGGACAAACTGAGAGCCACCGATGCGTACTGCGTCGGGGCATCCATGAAGTCCCTTGCAAACCAGTCCGCTAGTTGGGTCGTCGACCCCCTGGTGTACACGCCAAGACATATATTCGGCGCTCCGCTGCTGGTGGTCGAGGCAGTGCCGGGCAGGCCCTGGACCGGCGCCGTCGAGGCATTTTGCGCGCCATTGTCGTAGCAGATGTTGGTCGCCGTATACACGTCACTATAGGCGTAATTGAAATCGAACCCATAGTGCTCATTCGGCATCAGCACCGCGCCCAGGCTCACAACCCGGCTGTGATCGACATGGTTGAGCGGACCTTCGTACGGATCGTCGCCTGCTGCGACGGCGCTCGCGTTGTTGTTCGTGTTGTTATGCCGTTCCAGGTCGTTGAAGGCGCCCGATAGCGTCGCCCAGGGCTTTGGCCGGTACAGGGTATGCACCCTATAGTGACGCGTTTGCCGCGCACCCATGGGGGTGAATACGTTGTCGGCGTAGAGCGCCTCGATCGTGCCGTTGATGCTCCAATTGGCGCTGGGACGCACGGCGGCGTTGAAGATTCCGCCATCTTCGTTAATGGTCACAGTCCCGTTTGAGGTCGCACCCACAGCCAATGGGATGTTATGAGGACTGCCCTGGGCGATGGTGTGAACCTGGTGGCGATAGGTGAGCGAGAGGGTGGCGCGTGACGAGGCATCCCAGGTTCCGGTCAGGTTATTGGTCAGGAAGTTCTGGCCAAAGTAGTCCGGCAGGGGGGTGCCGATGGCGCCGCTGCCTTCAAAAGTGCCGGCGCCGGCGGCGGCATTGGTGGTGATCAACCCGCCTGCATAGTTGATGGTTTCGTTCCCGGGGGTCGCGGGTGTCGACAGCGTGGTCCCGCTCGTCATGGTTGTGGTTCCCGGTTGGTGGACGCTGGAGAAGTCCACCTGGTCGGAAAGGCTGAAGGTCTTCATCGCCTGCCAGACGAAGCCGTAGTCGGCAGCGAACACTTCCCGCTTGGCGGTCGCAACGCCCGTATACGTGAGCGAGCGAGTCGTTTTGGCCAGGCCTTGGAAGTTGTCGTAATAGTCGGGCAGGTTCATGTTCGCATTGGTGTAGCGGACTTCGCCATTCATCGAGAGGTTCTTGATGGTGGAGCTTTGCAGCCGGAAGATCTCCGTCGGATACAGAATGCGGGTCGGCTGCGAACGCAGATAGCTGGTGACAACTCCGCATGCCGAATTGATTACCGGCATGCCGCCGGAGGTTGGGGGCGCCGATAAGATGGTGTAGGTGGTTGAGTTGGTATACGCACTGCCCATGCTGTTTGTATTGCATGCCTTGATGCCGTACGGCGTCAGGCTATCGTAGCTCGCAAGAAGCGCAACAGGGGTTCCGTCCGGCTCTTGCACGTTGAAGTAGCCGGGATCCATGGTGAAGTAGGAGTCCCCTTTATAGTGGTCGATCTGCTCCTCAAAGGTCAGCCTGGTGCCCTCGACCGGCTTCCAGTCGATTGCCCCCGTGAAATCGTCCGTGCTGTTGCGCTGATACTCCTGGAGCAGCACATCGTACGAACCGGCGAATTGATAACCGCTCGGGCTCAGGCTTGGTCCCTGGAAGATATTCTGCGAGTAGCCGAACCGGTATGTCACCTTCGATAGCGGGAAGATGGTCAGATTGGTGTCCGTCATGCGGCGCACCGAATTGAACAGCACCGTCGACTGTTCTACCTGCGGCCAGGCATACGAGCCAGTTGCCGCGTTGGAGGGCCCGATGGGAATCGACTGTCCGCCGGGGATATTCGGGTTGCCCAGCAGGTCGTAGTCGAAGTACTGGCGGTCGCGGCGGAATAGCCCCGTGAACTCGTAGGCCTTGGCTTTGGAAAAGTCCAGTTTGGCGAAGGTGTTCGGATCGCCGCCGAAACCGTTGCCGATGGCGCTGAGGGAATCGACAAGGGTGGCCTTTTTGCCCGGCAGCGCATGCATCTCAAATGTCTCGCCGAGCACACGCAGTCCGGACTGCATATTCACCAGTGTGTCGTACATGGCCCCGCTGCCCGTGAGGCCGGTTATGTGCCCACCCAGATCCACGCTCTGATGGATCGAATAGCCGTCCGGTGCAGAGATCTGTGCCTCCGGCGTCGGAAGTGGGGCGGTCGGCGTCGGATTCTGCGCGACGGAGATGCCCGCCGTCGTCATTAAGAGGACGACTCCAATGCTCCCGGCGACGCGCTGGAACATTGCGGTGGAGGGCTGTTGATTGGAAAGCCGGGAAAACCAGCCTGTGTTCGTCATATGAAGCCTCACTTGAAAAAAACCAGCGTTGCTGACATCGAAATCTCGAACTCGTGTGCCAATTACCACGGAATCAGGGCTGGGCCGTCCGGTAGGTCGGGCGGCCGCGGCGCAACTCCATGGCTCCTACCTGAGGAAAGCCGCATTGATGTTGGAGCCATGGATATACGTGTGGCAGCTGATGCATGGCGACAGCTCCGACGATCCTGCGCTCATCCCGTGAACCGTACCGGCGGAGACCGGGCTATGGCACTGGTTGCACAAAGTATTGACGTTCGGCATGTTCAGCAGCCGGGCGTTCTGGGAACCGTGCGGAGTGTGGCAACCCAGGCATCCCTCCGCCTTGACTGCGGCATGCTCGTACACGAAAGGCCCACGCGTCTCTGTGTGGCACTTGGTGCAGATCGCATTCTGATCGGCCGTGGACTTCAGGTTGTTATTCCCGAAGGTGCCGTGCGGATCATGGCAGTCCGAGCAGCTCACAAGATGCTCGTTCACCTTGTGGTGGAACGGCATATCGAACGACGGCTTCACGTCGGTGTGGCACTGGTAGCAAAGGGTCGGCTGTGCGGCTTTCAGCAGTGACGTATCAGGCGCAGACTGGTGGATGGTGTGGCAGCCCAGGCAACTCACATCCGCCTTGGCGTGCTGCGAGCGCGTGAAATTGGGATGGGCCGCCGCGTGGCAACTCAGGCACGTCGCATCCACTTCTTTGGAAGTGGCCTTGGCGGGGTTGAAGATCTTGGTAACGTCGCCGCCACCGTCGACGTGTGCCTTGCCGGCGCCGTGGCAGTTCTCGCAGGTGATCCCGGATTTGCCGTGCATCTGGGCCATCTTGGTGTGAGGGTTGGACGCGAACCCCTTCGCTACCTCTTCGTGGCAGGTTGCGCAGGTCTCGGCGCCCACATAATCGGCGGGCGCGGTGTCCTTGGTCTGCGCGGTGGCCGGCTTTTCTGTCCCGGCCGGCGCCGCCAGCACGGGGACACACAGCATCCCTGCGCCCAGCAAGAACATCCAACAAACTCGCAATCCCGGCCTCTTGCCCGGAACCGCATCAATCGGCAACTGCGTGACAGGCCCATCTCTATGCATCAAAAAATACCGCCTTGGGTGCTCTCGTTGTTTCTTCCGGCAACAACGGCGCCAACTTCTACCCTTTCAAATCGAGAGATCTCCCCTTTGGAAACCTCGATTTGAGGGCAGGTTCATCGGCCACTCTGCTGCGGAAGGGGCTCATTGTGCGGAGCATCACTTCATGCGCGCATCGTATCGTCTTGATTCGACAGCAAACGGTGACGTCCATCACACACAATTCAGACTAGCATTCCCGGCCTGAATTTCCTGGGGCCGAGTGATCTGGATTCCTCCTGACGCCCAGATTTTCACGGGAAGCCGAAGGCAAGCCATCTGCCGTTGCGAACATACCGTTCAACTTGAAGGAAGCCGCTGGGGATCGGAGTACACCTCTCTGGGCAGGACAACAGGATTGCGTCTTTGCGGCTGTACAAAAAAGGACACTTTCCCGCTCAGGACCCCAGCGGACGCGCATTCGGTGATTTTTCTTGCTGTTGGCCGTCTCAATGCAGTCTGTCCGCTCAATCCCGGGGGCGTGATCGACGCTGGGGCAAGGCGATGCCGTTGGGCTGGAGTTCTCAATTGCCCACTGGACCTTTGGGTGATTCAGACCTGTATAGACGTGAGGCTCATCACATCCACAAGGCCTGCGGCTCGGGCAGACTTTCTTCAGACAAGAGTCTCTTTACCGGGAGGCCCCGAGCATTTTCACGTGGAATTGACCCTTGCGACAGGGAAAAGGGATTCGTCCTTGGCCGAAGTGGAAATACTGATTCGGCGCCGGACGGGGGATGACCATGGAGCACACGGAGAACTCGGCAGGAACGCAAGGGCGGCAGAAGCACTTGGCTCGCCAGGTTCCTGTGGGATGCGCGGCCTGTGCCAATCGCCGTCCCGGCTGGTTCTGCTCCCTGGGCAGCGCCGTACTGGCCGACCTTGAACTGGCCACCAGCACCATCTCTCTGCCCGCACAGGCTTCTCTCTTTACACAAGGCGGGGATGCCCGCTGCCTTTACCTCATCTGCGGCGGCTACCTGAAGCTCACGGCAGGGCGTGTTCAGGATCGCCAGATGATCGTCCGTGTAGCCGGACCGGGCTCGATGCTGGGCCTGTACGCGGTTCTCTCCCACGGCGTCTACGAGGTCTCGGCCGAATCGTTGACCGAAGCCCAGCTTCGCCCCGTCGAGCGCGACCGGTTCCTCAGTTTCCTGCGCAGCCATAAGGAAGCCCAGATGCGGGCCGTCCAGTGCATCTGCCAGGAGTACCGCTTCGCCCTGCAGGATGCCTGCCGCATCGCATTGGCCGAGACGGTGGCCGCCCGCCTGGGGCGTCTGCTACTGGAGTTGGCACACCAGATCGGCGAGCACCTCAACGAAGGCGGTTTCCGCTTCCCACTGCTGCTCACCCACGAGGAAATGGCCTCCATGGCCTGCACCACCCGCGAAACCGTCACCCGCACACTGGGCCAGTTCCGCAAAGATGGCTGGATTTCGATCGAAGATTCCCTCGTCACCCTCCATGAGCCGGAGCAGTTGCAAAAGCTGGCCTAGAGTTCCGTGCTCCTTTTCATGCTCTCCTCAAGCCTTCACACCCCGTCCAAGAGCTATCATCGTAGGGGGAGTTCATCGTGCGCATGACCCGTTTTGTGGTTGGTTTTCCTGCTGTTCTGTTTGCATTCTCAATAGCCGCCGCCCAGACTCCGACTCCTGCTCCGGCCCCGGCTTCGTCTCAACCCGCAGTCACCTCGGCTGAGAGCCCGCAGATTCGCGAGTTCCAGAAGATCGAAGACTCCTGGTCCGGCGCCATCAACCTGCGCGACCAGTACACCCTCGAACTGGTGCTATCCCCTCTGTTCATGGATGTTTCCGCCAGCGGCGACATCACCACGCGCAACCAGCAACTGGCGCAGTTGATCACCGGCGAGGACAAGACTCTCCATCTCGATCAACGGGTGATCACGGTGCGCATGTTGGGCGATATCGCGGTGGCCAACGGCACCTACGTGCTGCACCACAAGGCCGGCTCGAACCAGGTGGATGAGAAGGGCGTTTTCACCCACGTCTTCGAGCGCGCCCGCGGCGGCTGGCTGTGCATCAACTCCCAGCGCACGGTTCTCCGCGAGGATTCGAACGCCAAGGCCAAAAAACAGTCCAATGCCGATATGCCCTTCCACATCCCGCTGTTCACCAAGAGCGACAAGAGCAACCAGTAGCAGCACCGCAGTACGGCCCCTCGTTGAGAGCGAACGCAGCTATCCCGACGAGCGGTGGTCCGTGTACGGCACTCCGATGGCATGCGGCTCAGCCACCCGCCGGGCCCCTTGCAGCCGGATCGACACATGCACCAGGCTGAGCGCGGCCGGCGTCACGCCGGGCATGCGGCTGGCCTGGCCAATGGTTGAAGGACGCACCCGCTCCAGCTTCTCCTTCATCTCGCGCGAAAGTCCGCTGATGGCGCCGTAGTCAATCCACTCCGGAATGTGGACCGCTTCGGCAGCCTTGAGTTTCTCGATCGATTTCCTTTGCTGCTCCAGGTACCCGGCAAACTTTATCTCCGTCTCGACGGCGCGCGCTTCATTGCGCATCATGCTGCGCAAAACGGTCCCCGCTTCACCGTCCCCGTGCGAATTTGAGTTCAGTGCTGCGCTCAACTCGGTCAGCAGCGGGTCGCCGGAATCGGCTGCACCCTCGCGCTCGGAACCCAGCACCGCGTCCAAAATAGCTTCAATGCCCACTTCGGGCCGCTTCAGCAGTTGCGCCCAGGTCAATCCGGCGGTCGCCGTCAGTTCGCCGAATCCTGCCGTTGCCAGCCGTTCGCCGTCCACCTTGCAGGTGGTCAGCATGCGTTCGAGTGCGGCCATCCGGGCCTGTTTTCGTTCGTACTCCGCCCAGGCGTCATCGCCGACCAGTCCCAAACGGCGGCCGTGCGGGGTCAGCCTTCGGTCCGCGTTGTCGATGCGCAGGTGCAGCCGGAACTCGGCCCGCGAAGTGAACATGCGGTAGGGCTCATTGGTTCCCTTCGAGATCAGGTCGTCGATCAGGATGCCGGTGTAGCCCTCGCTCCGGTCCATGGTAAACGGGGGCTGGCCCTTGAGCCAGAGGGCGGCATTGATGCCGGCCATGATGCCCTGGCAGGCAGCCTCTTCATAGCCACTCGTTCCATTAATTTGTCCGGCAAGGTAAAGGCCCTGCATGCTCTTTACGCGCAAAGTGCGGTCGAGTTCGGTGGCGTCCACGCTGTCGTATTCGATGGCGTAGCCGGGACGTAGCATCTCTGCCTGGTCGAGCCCCGGAATCGAGCGCACGATCTGCCATTGCACCTCCATGGGCAGCGACGTGGACATGCCGTTCACGTAAACCTCGTGCGTGTTCAGCCCCTCCGGCTCCAGGAAAAACTGGTGCTGCGTCTTGTCGGGGAACTTGACGATCTTGTCTTCGATGGACGGGCAATAGCGCGGCCCAATACCCTCGATCCGCCCGGAATACATGGCCGAGCGGTGGACATTTTCGCGGATAATCCTCAGCGTCTCCGGGGTGGTAAACGCGATGTGGCAACTGATCTGCGGCTGGATGATCTTCCTGGTCCGGAAGCTGAAAGGAGTGGGGTCCGCGTCGCCCGCTTGCTCCTCGAAGGCATCCCAGCGGATGGTGCGCCCGTCCAGCCGCGGAGGCGTCCCGGTCTTGAGCCGGCAGGTCCGCAAGCCCAGCGCGCGCAGCGCCTCGCCCAGCAGGACACTGGCGGGTTCGCCGCTGCGGCCGGCCGGATAGTGCTCCTCGCCGCAGTGAATCAGGCCATTCAAAAACGTGCCGGTGGTGATAATCGTTGCCCCGGCCAGCAGTCTGCGGCCGTCGCGGAGTTTGAGACCCAGCACGCGCCGGCGTCCAATGCTCTCTGATCCCTGATCCCTGTTCCCTGTTCCCTGTTCAAGAACCAGGTCCACCACCTCGGCCTGACGAATGTGCAGCCCCGGCTGCGATTCCAGCACCTCGCGCATCTTCACGCGGTAAAGCTGCTTGTCGCACTGCGCTCGCGGACTCCATACCGCCGGCCCCCGCGACGTATTCAGCAGGCGGAACTGAATGCCCACCGCATCTGCCACCTCGCCCATGATGCCGCCCAGTGCGTCCACTTCGCGCACCAGGTGGCCCTTGGCCACGCCGCCGACAGCCGGATTACAGCTCATCTGCGCAATCAGGTCCATGTTCATGGTGATGAGGGCCGTCTTGAGGCCCATGCGCGCCGCCGCCATCGCCGCCTCGCACCCGGCATGACCGGCGCCCACCACCACCACATCGTATTGCTCGCTGAAAGCCATCCAAGGCTATTCTACGGAAATCGGGCCTTGCCGCGTTTGCGCTTCTGCCCTAGGCTGCCTGCAACTCCAGAATGATGGCCGCTCCGCGGGGATCCAGATTCACGGCCGAGGCGCGGCCGTTGTGGTCGCGCAGGATGGTGGCGCAGAGGCTGAGACCCAGGCCGGCCGTCTCCCCGGAGGCCTGGGATGGCACAAACGGGTCGAAGGCGCGGTCGGGATGGAGAAAGCCGGGCCCCGAGTGCGCCACAAGAATCTGTACCTGATTCCCCTCCGCGGTTGCCTCCAGGCGGACGACCTTGGTTTTGTCCTGGTTCGAGATGGCCTCCTGATTCTCCACCGCTTCCATGGCAAACTGCAGGCAGTGCAGCACGGCCTGGCGCAATTGCTGGGCATGGCACATGACCCTGGGCAGGGATGGAGAAATGTTCAGCCGAAACTCGATGGACCGGCGCAGAAACTCCGAGCGGTGCAGTTGCTCCATGTCCGCCAGCATCTCGGTCACCGAGACGGCGGCAAGCTGGTCGCTTTGCGAACGTGAGATGCGCAGCAGACTCTCCAGCGTAGACCTCATGCGGCGCGCTTCCGACAGAATCGCTTCCACGCCCTTGCGTTCCTGCGGGAGCATGTACTTGGCTTCTTCCAGAAGTGAAGCGTAGCCCAAGATGACCGTCAGCGGGTTGTTCAATTGCTGGGTCACGTTGCCGGCCAGCTGGCCGAGCCCGGCAAACTTCTCTGAGTCGATCAGCTTCTCAAGCATCATGGTCTGGCTGCGCACGGCCTGCAATCGCGCCGTGAGCATCTCCGCGGGGAGCAGATCGTCGGCGTGAAGTGGAACTTGAGAAGAACGGGGAGAAGCGCGTCTTCCGGCCAGCAGCAGCGCGCCCTCCGTACCCGAACGGCCCCGCATGGGCACGGCCAGAACAGAGGTGAAACGCAACCGCTTCAGGTCGTCGCCGGGGCCAAGCCAGGGTTTTAGATCCACTTGGAGCGTCTGGCTGTGCTCAGTGGCAGGCAAGGCCGTTCCCGGAGCCAGGAAGCGGGTGACAGGGATTCGCTCGACCAGGGCGCCGAGCGCCGTCACGGTGGCGGCATCGAGTCCGGCTGAGCCCACCAGTTGGTACCGTCCGGCGCTGTCCAGCACCAGCGCGGCCTGGGAAAACCGGCTGTTCTCCACCACGGTTTCGCAGATCTCGTTGCCCTGGCGGTCAAAGTCTTCTACCCGGCGGCGGGACAGAATGAGATTTGCATAGACCTCGAGTTCTTGCCGTGTCCTTCGCTCGCGCTCCCGAGCGGCCTCGTTGATCGCCAGTTCATCCTCCAGCGCCAGCAGAATCATGCCCACCGCGGCCACAACCTTCCCCAGGACAATGACGTGGATCAGGGTCAGGTCAAGGCTGGAATTAAGCGTAACCGAAGGGAAAATCTCAAGAACGCCAAGCGACCAGGCCAGAAAGCCAAGCACACTCAGGACCATGCCGGGCGAGAAGCGCCGGAAGGCGAGAATCAGCAACACCGCGGTCATGAAGTGGCTGGCGCACTCGACAGAAGTCAGCGGCCAGCGGCCGGGGACGGTGAAACAAACCCACAGGCAAAGCCCCCCAAGCGAGGCGGAAATCGGGAACACAACCCAGCGAGGCATGATGCCGGCAGGATCCTTCGCCCGGCCCCAGAACAAGACGACAAGGGCGGAGAGCGATCCCAGAACGGGGAAGACCAGAAATACCGGCCCTGACGGCGTGATGCCGCGGAAGACCCCATGAAAGAGGATCGAACAGATGACCAGCGGAATAGCGTATGGAATGACGTAAAGAATGTTGAACCGGCCCAGGCGAAAGCCGCGGGGGAACAGCGAGGCCAGAAAAAGGGCGGAACTGATCTGGATCGATGTTTCTCCAACCGCCTCCAGCCAATGGAATGCAGCCGGGGTGAGGCTCGAGGGCCCAAAGGTGTAGTGCTCGAGCATCCGGGCGGTGGCCAGCAGGAATCCCAGGAACCAAAGCAGGGTGCGCGTGTCGCGGAAGCGCAAATAAAGATAACCAAAAGAGGGCAGCAGGAGCGCGGTAAGAACAAGCGCTGGAATGTGATAATAATCGGGCATTGAGGGGGAGGATCTCCTTCCATCCTTATCGGCGGAACACAGAATCGTCTCGACCTTCGCGGGACCTGGGCCCGGCGAGCCTTCTGCACACACGTCCGGGCAGGTTCAAGGGAAATCTCTGATGGCAAGCTAATCACGGAGGCGCGGCTTTCAGCAAGTCCCCCGCAGCCGCCCCGCCAGTTCTTCCATGCAATCCACGCCGCGCCAAAATCCAGGAGGCACCCGGCGCGGGTGTCCATGCGTCTAACGTTACAGGCAAGAGGCCCGGACTCGAATCTGAAGTCGAGTCCGGACTTGCCCAGCCCATGCAGCAGATCAAGCTGCGGCCGCGCCATCGATTTCGAGGCCAGCCGCAAGGGGAGAAACCAGGGTGCGAAATCGATGGTGGATAGCGTTGCTGGTGGCCGCGGGATGCTCGCTGGCCGCCGCTCAACAGAATAAGGACAGCTTTACTCCCATGGCGCTTGACGCGGGCTTTGGCCCCATGGACATCTCTGCTCCAGCCATCGCCTCGGAGGAGATCATCCGCCAGTTCGCCGCCAAGGAAAGCGAGTTCCAGAGAGCGCTGAACCACTACACCTATCGCCGCGTCGCCCGCGTGCAAACCATCGACGACGACAACAAGGTGGACGGCGAGTACTATCAGGTGGACGACGTCATCTTCGACCCCTCGGGCAAACGCACTGAGAAAGTGGTTTACGCGCCCGGAAGTACACTGCAGCGGGTGATGATGTCGCCCTCAGACCTCCAGGACATCCAGCACGGATACCCGTTCGTATTGACCGCCGAAGAGATTGGCGCGTACGACGTGAAGTACGTTGGCCGGCAGAAGGTGGACGAGGTGGACTGCTACGTCTTCGACGTTAGCCCCAAAACCATCGAAAAGGGAAAACGCTACCTGCTGGGGCGCATCTGGGTGGACGCGACCGACCTGCAGATTGTGGTGACCAACGGCCGCATGGTTCCCGACGATACGAAAAAAGGTCAGGAGGATCTGCATCCGCCCTTCATGACCTGGCGGCAGCAGATCGACGGCCACTACTGGTTCCCGGTCTATACGAAGGGCGAAGGCATCCTGCACTTCAGCGGCGGCAACGGCTATATGGCGCAGGACGTCCACATGCGCGACACCATCAAGTACACCGACTACAAGCAGTTTGGTTCAACCACCAAGATCATCTATGAGGGCCAGGACATTACGCCGCCCGCGAAGCAGCCGCCCGCGCAGCCGAAAAAGTAAGAACGCGAGGGAACAGGGAGAAGGGAACAGGGAACAGGGAACAGAAAAGCAGCACTCACTTCCGCAACTTGTTCATCATTGCAACGACCATCCGGCTCACTTCCTCCGAAAGGCCTTCTGCCAGTTGCCTATCCTGTTTCGACCCAAAACCCAACGCTTCCGAAATCACCAGTTGCGTTTGCACTTCGCAGTTTGAACCGCGGGCATGGCCTAGAAACAGGACATATTCCCCTTTTGTTGACCTGCCATAACCCTCAGCTATGTTGCTTGCAACTGAGACAGATGCGCGCCGCAGTTGATTGGTTAGGCCGAACCGTTCGGATGCTGGAAATGAAGAGGTGAGTTTGTAGATTGCCAATGACATCTGGACGGCCCGCTGCCACACCACCAGGTCCTTGAATGACTGTCCCAAGTCTTACTCCTTGCCTTTCCTCAATTTAAGGCTGTTCTTCATGGCCTTCTCGCCGGCCGCTGTGCTAGGACAACCCTGTTCCCTGTTCCCTGATCCCTGTTCCCTCAATAGAACAGATACTTCCTCCACCGGTCATCGCCACGCCCCAGCATGCGCATGATCTGGCGGCTGGTGTGCAGTGAGAACGGGCGCGGATCGCGCAGCAGAATCATGTCGTCGATTTCGCTGAGCATGCGGTTGCCCTTCTGGCGATTGCAGGCGTGGCAACAGGCCACCAGGTTTTCCCAGGTCGAGTTGCCCCCGCGCGAACGGGGAATCACGTGGTCCAGCGTCAGGTCGGCAGGCGCCAGCACTTCGCCGCAGTATTGGCAGGTATTGCGGTCGCGCAACAGAATGTTCTTGCGCGAGAGGGCGCGCGTCTGGTGAGGAATACGGCGGTACTCGAGCAGTCGAATCACCGAGGGCATGGCGATGCGGCTGCGCTGGGCGTGCAGCACCAGGCCGTGCTCCTCCTCGGTGCGCGCAACGCCCTTGAGCACCAGCACCAGGGCTCGCCGCGCGCCGCAGATATTGATGGGCTCATAGGAGGCATTGAGCACCAGCACCGGCATCTGGAGAATTTGGTTGGGCTGCACACTGTACTGCGCGGCCGCCGGTACGCCCGAAGACGCCGCGGCCCTGGCGATGGACTTTTGCTTGCGTGCATGAATCATTGCTTTTCCCAGCGACATCTTCTTTCCCCCTCGTCAAAAAGATGATTGGTCTTGCGATGAATAAATGTTTGCTCCTTGAAAATCTGCGGCCACCGCGCCGTCGAAGAGCGCGGAAGAGCCGAGGCGGGCCGGAGTGGTGCGGCTGGCCCTTGCCAGCGTAGCCACCCACACCGACGCCGCTCCTGCCTGGGCCAGCGCTTGTGCAGCGGCGCGGGCGGTCGCGCCCGTGGTAAAAATGTCGTCGATGACCAGCACGTGCTTCAGCGTGACGGCCGCCGGGTCGGAGACCACGAACGCACCGCGCACATTCAGCCGCCGCTGGTGCGAAGTAAGGTTGGCCTGGCTCTCGGTGGCCCGCAGCCGCATCAGCGTCCTCGAGGCCAGCTTGAGCCGCCACTCGGGATGCGTCTTGCACAGCACCGCAAGCGCCTCAACGGCCAGCGACCGGGCCTGGTTAAAGCCGCGCTGAACGTACTTTGATCGATGCAACGGCACCGGAACCACCAGCATCTCGGGCGGCGCTTCGGCGGCCAGTTGCCGGATGGCCTGGGCCAGCATCCAGCCAAGTTCGCGGGCCGCCGGGTGCAGGCGATCGTATTTGAGCGCGTGAATCGCGGCCCTCATGCGGTCCTGGTAGAGCCCGTAGGCTACCGCACGCACAAACGGAGGTGGCGCCAGGCGGCAGGCCCTGCACAGTCCCGAACTCACTGCGCCGGGTACGTCGAGCGCATCACCGCAGCGCACACACAGGGGGCCGCTCAGGGCGGGAAACTCCGTCCAGCATACGTCGCAAATTGGCACGGAAGAAAGATGCGGCAGGGGGGAGCCGCAAAGGCTGCAACAGGCGGGGAAAAGTGCACAACCCAAAGCATCCACAGGACTTCGGAGCACACGAGCTACTGCGCGCCAACGGGAAGTCTCCGATGGTGGAACGTCGAACGTCAGTGAACCGAAGTCCCTGCGGAAGACGCACCTCACTTGGGGCAGACAACTCTCAATGCCCGACCCAACGCCGGGCTCAATGCTCACCGCCTTGCCGACAGTATACCCGCAGCGGACTCGACATTCCATGGCATTTCATCAGCGATTCGCTGTTTCACTTCTCCGCAAGGGTGGTAGAGTCTCGCGGCCGGCGCTTCATTGAAGCCGTCTTCACCTTTTCGTAGGTGGCCTGCATTTCATCCAGTTCCAGGTCGGTCAATCTCTCAATATCGATCATCTGATTGCGCGCCGAAGCCATGGCCCGGATCAACTCGTTCAGCTTCAGGTTGATGGCGCGCGCATCTCGATTCTGCGTGTTCTGAATGAGGAAGACCATCAGGAATGTCGCGATGGACGTTCCCGTGCTGATGACCAGCGCCCAGTTGTCTGAGAAATGAAATACCGGCCCGGTGGCCACCCAGGCAACAACCACCAGTCCTGCACCCAGGAACGCCCACTTCGATCCCAGCCAACTGGAGGACAGCGCTGCGAATCGTGCGAAATGATCGTCCGTGGTCCGACCTTGTGTCCCGATTGGCTGTTTACTCATGGAAATCGTCTCCGCATCGCTCGACGATACGGCTGCGGAGTTGTGCCGGGATGTCGCAAAGGGAACAGCCGAAGGGCCGGTGCGTCCTACGGAAACAGTGCTGATTGCGATACACTGCAAGCCGTGGAGGACTCTTGTCTTTGCATGTTCGCGGACTCTTTTCCGGTATTTTGATTGCTGTCCTTTCCATCCCCGGCGATTGCCTGGCGCAGCAGGCGCCCGATCCCCGGAAGCCCTCCCAGCAGCCGGCGCAGACCGAGGTGCTGACGCTCGCCGTCCGTCCGCAGCAAGAGCCCGCTCAGACGCCACCCACCGGGCCGCAAAGTTCGCAACCGCAGCAGTTGGCTCTGGTCCAGCAACCGGAGCCACAGAAACCTGCCCCCGCGCAGCAAGGCATGGGCGGCATTGCCGGGGGAGTGGGCGCGGCCCCGGTGTACGACGAGATGAAACGGCCCATCACCGCCGGCGGGTTTGTGGACAAGGGCCCAGTGGTCTTTGAGGACATCACCAAATCCGCGGGACTCTCCGGCTGGAGCCACAAGATGGGCGTTCCGGAGAAGAATTTCATCGTCGAGACCAACGGCTCTGGCGTTGCCCTGATCGACTACGACAACTCCGGCTGGCTGTCTATCTACCTGGTCAACGGGTCCACCTTCGACGCGCTCGACGGCAAGGAAGCGCCTCCCAAAGCAGCGCTCTTCCGCAACAACCACGACGGGACCTTCACGGATGTGGCTGAAAAGGCCGGCGTGACCAATGATCGCTGGGGCTATGGCGTGAGCGTTGCCGACTACGACAACGACGGCTGGCCCGACATGTACGTCGGCAACTACGGCAAGAACCGGCTCTACCACAACAATCACGACGGAACCTTTACCGACGTGGCGGAGAAGGCCGGCGTGGCGCTTGGCAACTGGTCGCCCGGCTCGTCCTGGGGCGACTACGACGGCGACGGCCGGCTCGACCTCTATGTCACCGGCTATGTGCACTTTGACCGCGACAACCTGCCCATCGCCGGGACCAAGGCCGTGGGCTACGCCTTCTGCCAGTATCGCGGCGCGGCGGTCAACTGCGGCCCGAGGGGATTGCAGGGCGAGCCCGACCATCTGTTCCACAACAACGGCGACGGAACCTTCACCGACGTAACCGTGAAGGCTGGCGTCGAGGACAAGGACCGCTATTACGGTTTCACCTCCATCTTTGTGGATCTCAATGGCGACGGAAAGCCGGACCTGGTGGTCGGCAACGACTCCGAACCAAACTATCTCTATATCAATAAAGGAGATGGAACCTTCGACGACCAGAGCTACGTCTCCGGTTTTGCCCTCAACAAGGACGGGCGCGAGATTGCCTCCATGGGCATTGCCGTGGGCGACTACGAGAACTCAGGCCTGGTGGACCTGTTCGTCACTGACTTCGGCGACGACTACAAGGTGCTCTACCACAATGATGGCGACGCCAGCTTCAGCGACGTGAGCTACAAGGCCGGGATCGCGCAAACCACCATTCCGTTTGTCGGCTGGGGCGACGGCTTTCTCGACTATGACAATGACGGCTGGCTCGACTTGATGGAGGTCAACGGCCACGTCTATCCCCAGGTAGATCAGCATGACTGGGGCACAACCTTTGCCGAACGGCCGCTGCTCTTCCACAATGTCCCGGAAGCAAACGGAAAGGGACGCCGTTTCGAATACGTTCCTGCTGTGAAGGGCACGGGGCTGGCTGTGGTGGTCGCGGCGCGCGGAGCGGCCTTTGGCGACCTGTTCAACGACGGCAAGATCGATGTCGTCGTCAATCCCATCGACGGGCCTCCGGTACTGCTCAGAAACGTCAATCCCGATCACCACCACTGGGTCGAGATGAGCCTGGTGGGCGGACCCAAGAGCCCGCGCGACGCCACCTGCGCCACGGTCTACCTGAAGGCCAACGGCATGAGAATGCGCCAGGACGTACTGTCCAGCGGCAGCTACATCTCATCCAACGACCGCCGACCGCACTTTGGGCTGGGGGATGCCACTGACGCCGGAACCGCCGAAATCCACTGGCCTTCCGGCGCCAAAGAGATGGTCAAGCTGCCCGCGGTGGACCGTATCTACACCATCACCGAGGGCCAAGGCATCACCGGCGCTCTGTGCGGCGGCAAGCCCTGCGCAGCCGAAGCCAAAACAGATCACGCGGCCGGGACCGGCAAGTCATAGCCGCGGATGCCGTGCGGGGGCAAAGTCTCTCTGCCCCCACGGCACTGCTTTAAAAGACGCCAGCCAGGAAGACCTCGCCCTGATGGAGTTTGTCCCCCTTGGCGCCGCACGCGGCCAGCACCACCGGCGACATCGTCATCACCGGGCAATGCGAGTGGGCCAGCACCTTGTAGACCACGCCCTGGCGCGTAACGGCGGCAAACGCCGATGCGCCCTGCGCTCCCAGCACGATCAGGTCGGCTTGCTGAGCCCGGCCTTGATAGAGCAGTTCCTCGGTCGGGTCGCCCGGCACCACAATCGAGTGTACGGTGATCTTGTCTTGCAACTCCCTGGGAACCATCGAGACCAAGTCGGCTTCTATCTGGTCGATGGACCGGCCGGCCAAGACTTCCGCGCGCTCCTGCGGACGGATCACATGCTGCAGAATCAGGCGCGCCTTGTGCTGGGCCGCCAATTCGGCCGCAAAGCTGATAACGACATAGCTGGTATCGAGCAGGCTGACGGCGCACAGGATGGTGCGGGTGGCGAAGTTGCGATAGGAGCCATCCACCACGTCCGGGCCAACGATGTAGACCGGCACTTTGGCGGTGCGCAGCACGGCCTCAGCAACCGAACCAACCAGCAGCTTGCCGACAGGGCCGGGAGAGTGTGTGCCCATCACGATGCGGTCGATCTCCCGCTCGCGCAGGAAGCTGAGAATCTGGTCGGCGGCCAATCCCGGCCGGACAACTATTTCGCAATGAACCCCCGCATCCCGAACACGCTGAGCCAGCGGTTCAAGATGCTGCATTTCGGCGCGCGCGGCGGCGGCATAGTCGTAATAACGGATACCAGAAGTCTCCGATGCGGCTACCACCAGCGTGTCATAGGCATGAAACAGAATGAGTTCGGCGCCAAACTCCTTCGCTTGCGCAAGAGCGAAGACGAAGGCTTTCTCGTTGGCGGGGATCTCGGAGGCAAAGAGGATGCTGGAGGGTCTGCTCCAACCTGGCTTGACTGCAGTGGCCATGGGAACCTCCTGGAGGTGCGGCAATACTGTGGCAGGTCTCGACAACTCATTACGGTGCCCGGTGGCACACCATAAGGTGATCTGAATCACCAGCGGGCAAGAACTATAGCTTCCTGCGTTCCCGCAGTTTTGCCTCTGCGGCAAGGACGCAAGTACCTTGGTAATCGTTCACTAGTGACGAGATTGTGCTCCCTTTGCTGCATTCTTGTCCAGCGGCGGATGCCCGGTCCTGCCGAATCAGCAAGTTTGGTGATCCCAATCACAGCCCAGCAGGCTTTATGGCTGCTCTTCTGGATAGGAGTCGAGGCGTTCCCCCGTCGCTGGACCCCCTCCTGGGCTGGTCCGCCGCGATCTCGCTGGAGGTCTCATGGAACCGATGAACGCAATTCCCGCCCGTGGTGGATTGAACTTTGATGAAACTCCCTTCCTGGCTATCTGGGAGGTTACCCAGTCCTGCGACCTGGCCTGTCTGCACTGCCGCGCGGCAGCTCAACCCATCGCCCACCCCGACGAACTGACCACTGCCGAGGGCAAGGCGCTGATCGACCAGATCGCCGCGATGCACGTGCCCATTTTCGTCTTCACCGGCGGCGACCCACTCAAACGAAAAGACGTATTCGAGCTGATCCGCTACGCCGCCGACAAGGGCGTGCATGTGGCGCTCACTCCCAGCGCCACGCCGCTGCTGACCCGTGAGGCCATCTTCCAGCTCAAGGAGGCGGGCCTGGTCCGGCTGGGCATTTCTCTCGACGGCTCGACGCCCGAGATTCACGACGCCTTCCGCGGCCTTCCCGGAACCTGGGCGCGAACCATCAAGGCCATAGAGTGGGCCAACGAGGCGGGGCTGCCCATCCAGGTGCACACCACCATCAGCCGTCACAACGCACACGATCTGGACGACTTATGCGCCCTGTTTGAAACCCAGGCTATCGTCATGTGGAACGTGTTCTTCCTGGTTCCCGTAGGTCGCGGCCAGTTGAGCGCCCTGCTTTCCGGCGAGGAGTTTGAGCAGGTCTTCGGCAAAATCTACGAGCTGTCGCAGCGGGTGAACTTCCAGATCAAGACCACTGAGGCGATGCACTATCGCCGCTACCTTATCCAGCACAACCTGGAAGAGCGCCGCATCGGCCACGGACACCCGCACGGCGTCGCAGCCGGCCAAGCCTACGAGCCCGGAGCGCCCACTGCCGATGCGCAAACCCGCACCGCGAGCTGGACCACCCGCCGCGTGAACGACGGCAAGGGCTTCCTCTTCGTCTCCCATGTGGGCAACGTCTACCCCAGCGGCTTCCTGCCCATCCACGCCGGCAACGTGAAGCAGACCCCGCTCGCCGACATCTACCGCAACGCGCCTATTTTCAAGTCTCTGCGCGACACCAGCAAACTCGAAGGCAAGTGCGGCGCATGCGAGTTCAAGGAGATTTGCGGCGGCTCACGGGCGCGCGCCTACGCCGTTACCGGCGATCCGCTGGCGCAGGAACCCTGCTGCATCTACCAGCCCAAGAATTGGGATCCGCAACTGGAGAACGAGGCGGAAGCCTTCCACCAGCCGGAACCATCGGGACCGCTGGTTGCGCTGTAAGGGCCCCTGACGAAGCTGCCCGAGGGTTGGCGATTCTAGAAAAAAATGGGCCAAAGGTTCGGAATCAAATCTCCGAACCATTGGCCCATTTTGTACTTTCCTTTTGCTTTCCGCGAAGACGGGCAATGCCCCGACGAGCTTACATCTGGGGCCCCCGGCCACTGGTCTTAGTGGCTGGGGTGGAAATCCACCTTCCCGCGGAACTTGCTGTAGACGAAGATGATGTAGCTGAGCGCCAGTACCATTCCAAACCCCCACCAGACCAGGCCGACTGCCAGCGTGTGCGGTCCGGAGATGGCCCGGCTAAGCGTGATGTTGCGGTCCTGGCCGGTGGTGGCGGGCAGCAGCGTGGGATACAGTCCCCAGCAGGCCCCGGCCAGCATGAAGAACAAGTAGAGGCACGAGGAAAGAAACGCCTTCACCGGCTGGGCCTTGCGATTGAAGAGCCAGACGCCGGCCAGCGAGGCGACGACGCCCACCGGAACAACAAACGTGAGCGGGTAGCGGAAATAGTTGTCCAGGCTGGCCGGGCGTACGGCCATGGTGGCCACCAGGCTGACCACGGTCAGGGCCGCCACCAGCAGACCCAGCGGGGTCACGATGCGCCGGGCGCGCTCAGCCAGTTCGCCCGAGGTCTTGATGGTGAGCCACAGCGCCCCGTGCAGGGTGAGCGCCGTCAGCGCCACCAGGCCGCCGATCACCGTGTACCAGTCCAGAATGCCGGGGTTTATGCCGGGCTGCAAGTTGGTCCACAAAGGCAAGAAAAAGTAGCCGTCGGCCTGCAATGGGACCCCGCGCAGCACATTGGCCAGGGCCGCGCCGAAGAAAACCGCCAGCAGTGCGCTCGCCAGCCCGAACACCCCATCCAGCAGCGCCCGCCACACGCCCACGTCGATGTGGTTGCGCAACTCCAGGCTCACGCCGCGCAAAATCAGCAGCCAGAGCACGATCATCAGCGGCAGATAGAAGCCGCTGAAGGCCGAGGCGTAGAGCAGCGGAAAGGCGAAATAGAGCGTTCCGCCGCCAGCCAGCAGCCACACCTCGTTGCCGTCCCACACCGGGCCAATGGAGCGTAGAGAGGTCTGGCGATCCTCCTCCGTGCGCACCAGGAAAAGGTGCAGAACGCCCACGCCGAGGTCAAAGCCGTCGAGCACCACGTAGCCGACGATCATCACAGCAACCAGCCAGAACCAGATGAAACCCATCATGACGAAGCCTCTTCTTTTCCGTTTCAGCCCACGCAGGGCCGTTCATCGTCAGTCGGCATGAGCCGCAACGCCGGCCACCGTCTTCGGCTCCGGGCCGCTGCTGATTTCGCGATAGATCAGGACGGTAAACAGCAGGCCCAGCAGCAGATAAAGCCCCATGAAGCCGATCAGCGTGAACAGGCCGTTGCTGGCTGAGACGGTGTTCGAGTAGCCCTCGCTGGTCCTCATCAAACCGTAAATGAGCCACGGCTGCCGGCCCAGTTCGGCCGTCATCCAGCCGGCGGTGTTGGCGATGTAGGGCAGCGGAAAGCTGAGCAGCAACGCCCACAGAGCCCAGCGCGCCTGGTAAAGCCGCCCGCGCCAAAGCAGAAACGCCGAAACGACCATCAGCAGGACGAACCAGGTTCCCAGGCCGGCCATGATGTGGTAGGCGTAGTAGAGCAGCGGCAGCGCGGTGGGCCACTGGTCGTGCGGAATCTGGTCCAGGCCCTTCACCTCGGCCTTGGTGGTGCCGTAGATCAGAAAGCTCAGCGCGTCGTTCACGACGATGGGGTTGTCGATAAGGCCGGTCTCCTCGTTGGGCTGACCCATCAGCACCATTCCCGCGCCGGTTTCTGTGCGGAACAGGCCCTCCATCGCTGCAATGGCTGCCGGCTGGTTGCGGGCCACGTACTTGCCGTGCAAGTCGCCGGTGGGAAAGATGATCAGGATGGAGGCCACCACCCCGGCGATGACGCCGACCTTGAGGAAGATGCGGGCATACTCCTCGCGCCGCTGTTCCAGAAGATAGAAAGCGCCCACGGCGGACATCACGAACGAGCCGGTGACAACCGCGCCTGTCATGTTGTGCGCATACTGGAGCAGTCCCCAGGGATTCAAGAGCAGTTGCCAGAAGCTGAGCACCTGGAATTGTCCGTCGGGCAAGCGGTCGTAGGCCACCGGATGCTGCATCCAGGCGTCGGTAACGATGATGAAGAACCCCGAGATCCACGAGCCCACGAAGACCATCACCGCCGAAAACCAATGCATGAGCTTGGAAATCCGATTTTCCCCGTAGAGGAACAGGCCCAGAAACGCAGATTCAAGAAAGAAGGAGAAAACGCCTTCCATCGCCAGCGGCTGGCCGATCACTCCACCGGAGAGCCGCGAGAACCGCGCCCAGTTGGTACCAAATTCGAACTCCATGGGGATGCCGGTGACCACGCCGAAAACGAAGTTGATGGCGAAGATGCGGCCCCAGAAGCGCGCCGCCCGGTCCCACTGCTTGCTGCCGGTTTTCAAAGCCACCGACTTCAGAACCACAATCAGCAACGCCAGTCCCATGGTGAGTTGGGGAAATAGATAGTGGAAGGTAATGGTGAAGGCAAAATGCAACCGGTGGATCAACTCAGCGGTCATCGAGAGACTCCTGTTTCATAGCGGACGCAAAGGGAAGAAGAAACCCGACCAGCGGAAAGTCGCAGTTCAGGACGAGAGCCATTGTAGACCGAACGAAAAGGGAAAGCCGACCTCCTTGCTACGGGCCACACGCGTGATCCAAATCACACGCAACCCATATCAGCCGGCTTGATTCTAATTCGACGGGGAAGAAGATTCGCCGCAATGCGGGAGCGGGCGGCATTGGATGTGTGTCGACTGGAAACTGCTGCGATGATGACATGGGGACAACAATGCGAACGGCAATCATTGGCGGGGGCATAGCGGGTCTGGCGGCTGCTTATGAGCTGGAGCAGGCGCGCAAGGCAGGTGCGAAGGTCGAGTACAGGCTGTTCGAGTCGCGCGACAGGCTGGGCGGGTCCTTGGCTTCGGAAATTGTGGACGGGACAGTGCTCGAGCGCGGCCCGGATTCGTTTTTGACCGAAAAGCCGGCGGCGATCGAGTTGTGCCGCGAACTGGGGCTTGGCGCTGACCTGATTCCCTCCAACGACTCCGAGCGCAAGACCTACGTCCTGGTGCACAACCGCCTGGTGCCGCTGCCGGACGGACTCATGTTCCTGGTGCCCACCAAGCTGATTCCCACTGCCCTGACGCGGCTGTTCAGCCTGCCCACCAAGGTGCGCATGGGGATGGAATTGCTGTTTCCGCCCCATCCCAGCGGCCAAGCGGACGAGGCGGTGGCGACGCTGGTGGAGCGCCATTTCGGCGCCGAGGCCGTTGACCGGCTGGCCGATCCGCTGCTTTCCGGCATTTATGGCGGCGACGCCACGCAGTTGAGCGCACGCACCGTGCTTCCACGCCTTGTGGAGATGGAAGCTGAATTCGGCTCCCTGACCCGCGGCATGTTGGCCGCACACCGCAAGATGCGCGCCAAGGCCAAAAGCAATGGCAGAGGCAACGGCCGCGGCGGCTCCCTTCCCGCACCCCGGCCCATCTTTACTACTCTGCGCGGGGGAATGCAGCAGTTGATCGACGCCCTGACGGCGCGGATTGACCCGGAATCCGTGCGCCTGGCCACGCCCGTGAGCGGCTTGGAGAAGGTGGCGGACGGCTGGATGGTGGATGCCTGCGGCGCGGCGGAACTCTACGATGCGGTGATTGTGGCCTCGCCCGCCTGGGCTGCCGGCGTGCTCCTCGACCGGGTCGACAGTGCGCTGGGCGAGGAATTGAGCTCGATTCCTTACTCTTCGTCGATCACTGTCAATCTGGTTTACGACGAATCCCAACTGGGCTGCCTGCCGGATGGATTCGGTTTCCTGGTTCCGGCCAGCGAAGATCGCTCCATGCTGGCCTGCACCTTTGTCCATCGCAAGTTCCTGGGCCGCACGCCGCCCGGCAAAGCGGTGCTCCGGGCTTTCCTCGGCGGAATGAAAAACGAGGCCCTTCTGGCCGAAACCGACGCCGCCCTGGTGGCCACTGTGCGCCGGGAACTGAGCCAGATTCTCGGCGCCAAGGTTTTGGCGCCGGAGGCCTTGCCTGAACATACCCAGGTCTCGCGCTGGCGGCGGGCCATGGCCCAGTACGCGGTCGGCCACCAGGAGCGCAAGCAGCGCATCGCCGAGCGGGTAGCCACCCTCCCCGGCTTGCGCCTGGCCGGGAACGCCTACGACGGCATCGGCATTCCCGACTGCATCCGGCTGGGGCGGCAGGCGGCGCGAGAGCTAGTCGCCGCCTGCTCCTAGATCACCCTCTACCGTGGCACCACCGGCAACACCAGCGCTGAAGGATGCGCCGCGTCGTGCAGCACGGTGTTGGTCGCCCTCACAAAGGTCGAGTCCGTACTCGCATTTTTCCCGGTATTCAGGTTGCGATCGAAGCGCGGGAAGTTGCTACTGCTCACTTCCAGGCGAATTCTGTGCCCCTTCTGAAACACATTGCTGGTCGACCACAGGTCGATCTTGTACTCGTAGACCTTGCCGGGAACGATTGGCTTGGCCGCGTCCGTCGATTCGCGGTAAACGGCGCGCAGAATGCCTTCAGTCAGGTTCTGCGCAAATCCGTTCGGACCCACATCCACCAGCTTCGCGGTGAAGTCCGTGTCCACGGCGGACGACTTGGCAAAGAGATCCAGCGTCACCGGCCCGGTGACCTCCAGATCCTCATCGAGGGGCGGCGTGGAATAAACCAGCACGTCCGGACGGCTCTCCACATCCCTCTGGTCCCTGGGGCCGGGCGCAAGGTGCGCACCATCGCAGCACAAAGGCCCGCCCACGGTAGGAACCGGGTTGGCCGGGTCGTACACATAACTGTCCGCCGCTTCCGTACGCGCGGCAGCAAGCGAAAGCGAGCCATCGCCCGAGGCAGAGTTCGCCTTGCCCGCCGAATGCAGGAAGTAGCGGGTCTCCTTCGCCTGTTGGAGCGGCCAGGAATCCTCATCGCGCCACTTGTTCTCGCCCATCACAAAGATCCGCACCGGCTTGGCGGTGGCAAACCGGTTCTGCTTGCCCTGGAGCAGGTAGTCGTACCACTCAAGCGTGATGGCGTTCTCGTCGAACTCTTCGGCCGCCGGGCCAAAATCGACAGTGCCGATGGTCCGGCCGCCGCCTGCGTGGCCTCCGATCGTCACCAGCAGCCGTTGCCCCGCGCGCGCGGGTTCGTTGCCGGCATGGGCCTTCATTCCCAAGTAGTTGCGCAGCGAGCCGCCCTGGAAGATGTCGTACCAAGCTGTTACCGTCAGCGCCGGCACCTGGATTTGCCCGTACTGCTCCTCGATCGACCATTGCTTCCAATAGCTGTCGTAGAGCGGGTGATCGAGCCAATCCAGAAAATACGGCGCCAATTTGCGGGTCAGCCCCTCCGGACCCGGCCCAAGCTCAAGGTTGAACAGCGGATACTGTTTAAGCGGCAGAACCGTGCTGCCGACCACGGCGTTCGTTCCCTGCTGGAGGACGCGATTGGCGGTGTCCTGCGCCAGCCCCGAGGTCCAGGACTCGTTGAACCACTGCTCGAACGCGCCGCCCTGGTAGGTCCAGTTCTCGTGGTAATTCGAGGCTGTCACCACCGGGCAGATTCCAGCCAGATGCGGTGGATGGCCGATGGCCGTGAGCATCTGCGTCGCGCCCACGTAGGAACCGCCGAACATGCCCACCTTGCCGTTTGAACCGGGCAGGGCGGCCGCCCACTCCACTGCGTCGAAGCCGTCCCGGGTTTCGTGCTTGAAGGGATACCACTCGCCCTCCGACGTGTACCGGCCGCGCACGTCTTGCACCACCACCATGTAGCCGCGAAGCGCGGCCTTGCGGCCAAAATCGGCGGCATAGTCCTTGTTATAGGGCGTGCGCTGCAGCAGCACCGGGAAGCTGCCCTCCCGGGACGGCCGGTAAATGTCGGCCCTGAGGGTAACGCCGTCGCGGGTCTTCATGGCGACCCCGCGCTCGACAACTACGTCGGAGCCGGACGGAGAAACAGTTTGACTCCGGACAGGTGCGCCCGAAAGCAGGAAAACGGTAAACGATAGCAGGCAAAGAGCCTTCTTCAACATGGAATGGTCCGTCCCTCGACGAATAAGACGTTCTTCATTTTAAGAGTCCAGAGCGGGCCGGCTGCACACGATGCCAAGAAAAGCACTCCCATTTTGAGTTTGCAGTCCCCGAAACTCGACGCCGCCTTGCAAGCGCACTTTCAACGCAGGAAGTGAAGTAGCAGGGCAATTGCACAGATTGTCGCGAAGCCAGCCAGGAGCAGGCCCAGAATCCCGTTGGCGAGGCGGAAGAAGACTGCACCGATGCTGTGAGGGACGAAGCGCACGGCGACAATGAGCGCGGTAAACCAGGTTGCCAGGCCCGCGCCAGCCATCAGCAATCCCCATCCGGGCGTCGTGGAGTGCAGGAGTGGGTAGGCAAAAGTGAGCCAACTGGAGGAGACGCCAACCCAATAGAGCCAGGAAAAGGGATTTAACAGCGTCACGGCCGCCGCTTTGGCGGCTTCTCCCAGCAGATGCGCCGGCTCAGGGCCCCCGCCCCAGCGCTGGCAGGCATTGCGGTATGCCCGGCGTGGATCTTTGACGGCGAGCAGGATAAAGTAGATCCCCGGTGGAAACAGGCCGATCGCGCAGATCGCTTCCAGAACGGCCCGGAGGGTAGGGTTGGACAAGCCGGGAAGAAGATAGTGCCCGCCGAGCATAGCCAGGGAGATCAGCAGTAAATCCGCCAGAATGGAGCCGGCTGCGCAGGTAAGGGTGTGACGCCATCCGCCGGTTACGCCGCGACGAATCGCCATCATGTTGACCGGGCCAACAGGCGCAGCCGCCGCCAATCCCATAAAGTACGCGACCGAAAGTACGCGAAAATAGGAAACAAATACCATGCTGCAGTCGAAAGGCCGGGCAATTTTGCCGCGCGACACTGAGATTCCGAGCGGTAAGCAACTTGCCCGGTGGTCTCAAGCGTGCCGCCGGGCGCAGATTGCCTGTTTGGCTTGTGCGCCCGCATCCGTTGGCCAGGATAGACCCATTGTATAAGGACCGCTTGGCAGCAAAGCCCTTACATTCCGCCCTTCCCCAGTAAAAAGCCGATCCCGTAGGTGACTGCGCCTTCGAGAGCGCCGACTACGGTCATTTCCAGGCCTGAAGACCACCAGGAGCGGACGGTGATCAGAGACTTGGCTGCGCCGACGGCAAAGTGGGCGGCCAGCGAGATGGCGGCGGCAGCAATCACCGCTTCAACGCCGTTCATAAAGAAGAACGGAATGATGGGGATGGCTGCGCCGACGGCTGTCGAGAGCGCTCCGGAGCTGGCCGAGACCATGGGGTTCGCGAGCGCCTCCTCTGAGGTGCCCAACCGCTCGCCGGCCAGGATGCGGAGCAACTGCTCGGGGTCGTTGGCGATATGGCTGACCATTTTCTGGGCGTCTTCTTCGGGCAGGCCCTTCACCTGGTAGTAGAGCGAGAGCAGTTCGCGGGCCTCGGGGCCGTTCATCTGGATGGCCTCGCGCTCGCGGGCCAGTTCGGCGTGATAGATTTCACGCTCGCTCTTGGCGGCCAGGTACGCGCCCGAGCCCATGGACAAGGCAGAGGCGATGAGGCCGGAAAGACCGGCGAGGAGCACATATTTGCTGTCGCCCGCGGTGGCGCCGGAGACGCCGGAGACGATGCCGAAGATGGCGCCCAGGCCGTCGTTGACCCCGTAAATGGCGTCGCCGATCCAGGCTCCCGGCTGCTTGCGTCCCTGGCTGCGTTTGCTCAGCAACTCATCGAGAACCGCCTTGGCTTCCATCTTGGGAGCGCCGGCCGGGGCGGTATAGTGGCCGCGCAGGAGCGAACCCAGCTCGCGGTAATGTTCTTTCTCGTCCTCGATAACGTGTTCCAGAATGGCGATCGAGTCCTCGTCGCCCAGAGCCTTCAACTGTTCGCCGTATTTCGCGATTTGACGGCTTTCCTCGATCTCCAGGCGGCGCAGGGCCATGCGGACGCCGCCGGCGCGATTGGCCAGCGAGTTGGCCTCGCCACCGGGAGCGCCGTGGTAAACGGGCTCGGATCCGCCCAACTCCACAATGCGGCCGTGCCACAGGGCTGCATGCTCCCACTCTGCGCCTGCCAAGTGACGCAGCACCTGGGCGCGCACCGGGTCGCTGTCCCGGTCGGCAAGGGCCTGATAGGTGTGGAAGCCCTCCATCTCGGCCTGCCAGTTCCCATCCAGTGCGGCCAGAACCTTCTTCAGTTTGGCGCCGTTCAACGTTCCATTGGCCACGTGCTTCTCCTTGGTTTTCTCTTCTTTATTTTCTCTTCTTTAGAGGATAAGGCATCTCCTGCCTCGGGCCCCAGCCCTGGCCGGGTATGTGCCGCTGCGGGCTCTGCGATTGCCCGCGCGCCCTCCTGCCTCCTGCGGCCACAAGGCTTCACTGCGGTTTCTGCCGTCACTTCCCCAGCACGAGGTTTCCCGTATAGTGTTGTGTGCAGCAATTAGCCGGGATTCCGGAGCACGATCAACCCGCAGGCGCCGACCGAACGGCCGCCGGTTCGGAGTTTTTCCTGCGTCCTGAGCCCGCGAACGTGCCCTTACCGGGCAAAACACACTTTGAGGAAGCGGGGAACAACCTTACATGGCGTCACAAACGAAACAATCGGCGGCTCTCACGTCGCCGGGGTACCTTGTCCCTTTCATTATCGTCACAGCGTTGTTCTTCATCTTCGGATTCATCACCAACCTGAACATGGGCCTGGTGCCTCACCTGAAGAAGATCTTCGAAATCCAGAAGCTGCCGGTCTGGGAGGCGATGCTGGCCGAAGGGGTCTTTTTTGCCGCGTACCTTGTATTCTCGGTGCCCACATCGAAACTGATTGAGGCCATCGGCTACAAGCGCACCATCGTGGTTTCCCTGTTCATTCAGGTGATCGGCGCGCTGCTGTTTCTGCCCGCCGCGTACTTTGTCTCATTCCCACTCTTCCTGACCGCAATCTTTGTGGTGGGAGCGGGCGTGGCCGCGCTGCAGACCTCGGCCAATCCCTATGTTTCGATTCTCGGACCGGAACACAGCGCGCCGGTGCGGCTCAACCTGGCGCAGGCATTCAATTCGATCGGCGGCTCCATCGCTCCCTGGATTGCCGGAACCTTCATTCTGACGGCCACCGTACTCAGCCCGGCCCAGATTGCCGCCAAGAGCGCCGCGGAGCAACACGCGTATCAGGTGGGAATCGCCGACACTGTGCGCATCCCCTACCTGGTGATCGCCTTCGGGCTGGTCGTTCTGGGAATCGCCGTTGCCTTGCTGCACTTGCCGCACATTGAGGCCACGCAGGCCTTTCGCCCCGGCAAGCAAGGGGCCCCGTTGCTGGCCCGGAGCATCTGGAGCTACAAGCATACGGTTCTGGGCGCCCTCGGCATCTTTGCCTATGTCGGCGTGGAAGTCGGCCTCGCCACCACCATGGTGCTCTATTTCAGCGACTTCAAGCATGGCGGATTGAACGTGTTGCTGGAGCCGGCGGCGCAGAAGCTGGTGGTGTTCTACTGGCTCGGCGCGCTGGTGGGCCGTCTGCTGGGCTCCTGGCTGGTGAGCAAGATCAAGGCCGGCAAGCTGTTGGGCATCTTCGGTCTGGCGGCTGCGGCACTGGTTGTGGTGTCGATTTTCTCGGCCGGTCATGTTGCCATCGGCAGCCTGATTCTTGTGGGTTTCTTCAACTCCATCATGTTCCCCAACATCTTCACTCTGGGCAGCGTGGGCCTGGGGCCGATGACGAGCAAGGGGTCGGGGCTGATTATGACGGCTGTGGTGGGCGGAGCAGTAATACCGGTGGTGATTGGATACCTGGTCGACCACGCCACCTACCAGATCGCCCTGCTTCTGCCTGTCCTGTGCTATCTCTACATTGCCTACTATGGCTTTGTGGGATCCAAACCTGCGCGGACTGTGACGGCGTAGGCTGGTTTGTGGTTGGTTGTTCATTGAAGGCCCTTCGGCGCGAGCCGAAGGGCCTTCGCATATCCGCAGTAAGATCGAATCGTGTCCCGCCCCCGCAAGGCAGTTCCTCGAAAGTCCGGCCCGCAACGGCTGATTCTCGCCGTCGTTATCGCGCTGGCGATCGCGCTGCTGCTGTTGCGGCTGTTTGTCTCACTGCATCCGCATCGGCGGCGCGAGTTCCGCACGGAATATCCCCGGCCCGGCTCTTTTGAAGGAAGCCTACTCCTTGCCCTGTCCCAGCCACCAGGCCTTGATGAACTTCCAGTGGATGTAGACCGAGTGGTTCAGGTGCAACAGCAGCCCTTCACGGCCATCGAGAAAGCCTAGCCGGAAAATGTAGTTATAGACAAACGTGGCCGCCGGGTTCAGCACCGCGTTCCAGATGAACAGGGGCAGCGACTTGCTGGTTCGGCCCTTTTCGTGAAGAAGCTGGGCAATCTCCGAACTGTAGCGGTTCATGTGCTCGAGATAGACCACCATGTTGGGGTAGGCGTAGTGCAGCATGTCGTGCTTGAGCCTGCCCCTTGGGCCCTCGAACTGCGGCGTCGAGTGCGGTCCGACGCCCTCGCTGAGCCGGGCAGAGCCGCGCTTGAACAGCCGCAGCTTGAGGTCGGGATAAAACCCGCCATGCCGAATCCAGCGGCCAAAGATGAGGTTGAGACGCGGAATCCAGTAGGCTCCGAACTCCGGCTCACCCGCGAGCACCTGGCGAATCTCGTCCTGCAACTCCGGCGTGAGAACTTCGTCGGCGTCCAGCAGCAGAACCCAGTCGCAGGTACAAAGGTCCAGGGCCACGTTCTTCTGCTCACCGTGGCCGCCAAAGGCGTGGCAAAAGGTTCTGGCTTCGAACGATTGGGCGATTTCTACCGTGCGGTCTTTCGATCCCGAGTCGACAACCACAATTTCGTCGGCCCAGCGAACGCTCTCGAGGGTGCGAGGGAGATTCGCCTCCTCGTTCATCGCAATCATGGCTACCGATAGCGTCTTGCGCATCGATGGAAGGATAAACCAGCAGGCCAGTGCCGCGGATGAGCAAGGAAGATTTTTACCGCGCCACGGTTGTGCCTGTGCGCCTGAGCCGCGACGGCTTCCGCTAGAATGCTGAAGGAAGAGGCGGCCGATGAAGGTGCTGATCTTTGGTGCGACGGGCATGGTCGGGCAGGGAGTTTTGCGGGAGTGCCTGCAAGCCGCGGATGTAGATCTTGCGGTCACCGTTGGCCGGAACGCAACGGGGACGCAGAACCCGAAGCTGCGGGAGATTGTGCGCCAGAACATGACGAGCTATGCGGACATCGAGGGCGAACTTACCGGCTTCGATGCCTGCTTCTTCACGCTGGGCGTTTCGTCGGCCGGGATGAAGGAAGCCGACTACGAGCGCATCACCTATGGCTTGACGCTGGCCGCCGCGGAAGCCCTCAGCCGCCTGAATCCGGGAATGACGTTCATCTATGTCTCCGGCGCGGGAACCGACAGCTCAGAGCAAGGGCGCTCAATGTGGGCGCGCGTCAAGGGACGTACGGAGAATGCCCTGCTGCGCCTGCCGCTCAAGGCTTACATGTTCCGTCCCGGCCTGATCGAGGCGCTCGACGGGATTCAGTCGAGGACGCCGCTCTATCGAATCATTTACAGGTTCTTCAAACCGCTGCTGCCGTTGATTCGCCGCGCGTTTCCGAACCAGGTGGTTTCGACGCGGGAGATTGGCCAGGCGATGCTGGCTGTTGCGCGACGCGGTGATGAGAAGCGAATTCTGGAAATCAAAGATATTCGAGCAGTGATTGGCGCTTGATCCCGGAGTGGATCAGGTGGCCGGATTCTCCGGCCGATCTCCGCTGAGCCGATGAAGCACCCGGAGCCATCGCGGCACCCGGAACGACCTTGTCACAATGCGAATTTGCCGATATCCGTCCGACCCGCCGGAAGTCTTCAATGCAGCGGAGAGTTGGAACGCAACATTCCCCGATTCCACACCACAATCAATAAAATCAGGCGATTATGGCAACGAGGCAGGGCGTTTCCTTATACGATCCTTATGTGAGATTTCCCGCGCGCGTGTTATGATTCGTGCAATTCACCAGAAAATTCCAAGGAGCACGGCCTCATGAAAAGCCGCTCGATTGCCTTTTCAGGCACGATTGCAGTTTTGTATTTCTTTCTTATCTCTGTAACCGTATCGACTGCCGTCGCGCAGACCTTCAGGGGAACCATTCAAGGCACCATTACGGAAAGCACCGGAGCGGCTGTAGCCGGGGCGCACGTAAGGGTCTTCAGCCCGGCCACCGGCTTGTCGCGCACAGTGGACGCCAATGATCGGGGTGAGTATGTGGCCTCGGAGCTGCCGCTCGGCACCTACAGCGTAACGGTGGAGAAGCAGGGCTTCCGCACCACGACGCTGACACAGATTCCCGTCAGCGTGGGTTCGCCGACGCGTGCCGACGCCAGGCTTTCCACCGGGATGGTGCAGGAAGTGGTCGAGGTGAACGCCGAAGTGCCGCTCGTGGAAACAGGCTCCAACACGACGGGTGGCACGATTGAGGCCAGCGAGGCCTCTGAGCTGCCGATCAATGGGCGCGACTTTACCAAGCTGCTGGAACTGGTTCCGGGCTCGAGCAGCGATCCGGTTGGATCGACCGAATCGGCGGGCTCGTACGGACTGTTCAGCCTGAACGGGAATCGCGGCCGCTCGAACAACTATCTGTTGGATGGCACCGACATGAACGACGGCTACCGCAATCTGCCGTCGATCAATCAGGCGGGCGTCTGGGGCGCTCCTTCGACCATTCTTCCGGTAGACGCGCTGGCTGAGATTCCGGTGACCGGCAGCCCCGAGGCCGAGTTCGGCCGCAGCTCGGGAGCGACCGTCAACATTGTGACCCAGAGCGGCACCAACCAGATCCACGGCAGCCTGTTTGAGTACTACCGCAACGGATCGATGAGCGCGCGCAACTACTTCAATGCCGAAGCCCAACCCAAGAACTCATTTACCAACCATCAGTTTGGCGGTAAGGTCGCCGGCCCCATCGTGAGGGACAAGTCGTTCTGGCTTGTCGCCTACGAGGGGCAGAGAGAAAACGGCGCATTGCCCCAGTTGGGCACGGTACCCACCCAGGCAGACATCGACGCTTACAGCGGCGGCGGAGGCGGCGCCGCGGACGCTTATTACTCCGGGGGCGGCGCCATCAACCCAGTGATACAAAGCCTGCTGGCGAGCAAGCCCTGGGGGACTTTGCCGGCTTCGGGCGACGGCAGCGAGACCTTCACCACGCCGTTCAGCAACACCAGCGATAATGTCATCGCCAAGGCCGATCAGCATCTGCACTTGTTCAGCGCCGGCGACCTGTTGACCGGGCGCTACTTCTATAGCCACGGTACGCAGAGTTTTCCGCTGGGCATGCTCTACACGGGCTCGAGCGCACCGGGGTTCAACACCACGACGCCCACGCACGTAAACATTGTGTCGTTGTCTTATACGTCCGTGCCGAGATCGAACCTGATCTTCGAGATTCGCGGCGGCTATAACCGCTTCCTGCAGCAGTTCATCCCCGAGGACACCGGCCTCAATCCCGACGTTGCGTTTGGGCTGAACACTCTTCCCGTCGACTATAGCCCGCGCGACCTGGGACTGCCGACGATCGACGTGGGCGCATATAGCCCGATCGGCGCTACAGCCAGCGACTCTCGGGGCCGCATCGACACGAACTATCAGCTCTTCGGCAACGTTTCGCTGACCGAGGGCCGGCATAGTTTGAAGGCTGGTTACGAGTGGCGGCGGACGTTCATCAACAGCTTTATCGATTCAGGACACCGCGGCAAGCTGGTTTTTGACAGCCTCGACGATTTTTTGGCAGGCAGCCTCGACACCGCACATTCCAGTTCAGCCGAAGGCGATGGCACGCGATACTCCTATCAGAATGGCAGCGGAGCCTACTTGCTGGATTCCTGGCGCCTAAGCAGCCGGATCTCGCTCAACTATGGCTTGCGTTGGGATTACTACGGCGTCATCGGCGCACAGAACAAGGCCTTCAGCATCTTCGACGTAAAGACCGGCGGGCTTGAAACGGTGGGAGCAGCCGGCGGACCCGCGTCAATGTATCCGAAGGACTGGACGAACTTTGCGCCGCGCCTCAGCGTGGCCGACGATCTGCTGGGCAACGGCAAGCTGGTGATAAGAACCGGCGCCGGCATCTACTACGATGGCCCATCGCAGGACTTCTTTGTGGGCAACCAGGCATACAACACCAATGCGGGGGAGGCCGGGCCCGCATTCAACGGCATTGGCTTTGCAACGTCGGTCGTCTCGACGATTCCCACCGACGGCTCCGCCATCTTCGGCAACTACCAGCCAAACAGCGTATTCACCGTCGACCAGAAACTGAGGACGCCGCGGTATGGCTCCTACAACTTCAACATCGAATCGCAGGTCGCAAAGAAGGTTGCGATTCAGATCGGATACGTGGGATCGCAGGGGCGTCATCTTTTCCACTTCCGTGATCTCAATCAGTTCAACAACGTGAACGGCAGCACGGACAGTTGCGGCAACGGCCAGACCATCAGCTATGGCGAGCAGTGCTTCCCGACCTACACAGTCGGCTCGTACCAGGATATCTCGCTCTATTACATCAACCAGATCGAGACCAGTGCGTTTTCCAACTACAACTCCGCGCAAGCCACGTTGAAGGTGCAGAACTGGCGCGGCGTGACGTCCACGCTGAACTACACTTGGGCGCATTCGATTGATGATGCAAGCGACGGACTGGACTTCGTTCCAAACGCGTCGCAGCCAGACAACAGCTTCAATCCCAAAGCCGATCACGCCAGCTCCAACTTCGACGTGCGGCAGCGCCTGCAATGGTACTGGACGTACAATCTTCCCAAGTTCGAGCAGGCGAAATGGATTGCCAGCGGCTGGGCGCTCGACGGCATGTTCAACTTTGCAAACGGCCAGCCGTACACGGTCAGTTATCTGTTTGAAGGCGATTACAACGGCAGCGGTGAGTACTTTGGACGGCCGGACATCATTGGCAATCCTTATGCCGGCGCACACGGAACCAACCTGCTGAACCTGGCCGCGTTTGCCGCTCCGTGCACTGTAGACTCTGACCCGGCCAGCGCAACCTACGGAAACTGCATCAACGCGCATCCGGGCAGCGAGGGCCGCAATGCCTTCAATTCGCCCAATTACACGAACTTCGATTTCTCGCTGACCAAGACCTCCCACTTGACGGAAACGCTGACCATGGAGCTTCGCTGCGATGTTTTCAACATCCTCAATCATGCGAACTTCAGCAACCCGCTTCTGCCGGGATTTGGCATCGACGTCTTCGGCACCAGCCACACCGAAGGAAACCGCCTGGTGGCGGGCCTCGACCCGAGCACCAGCGGATCGCAGTTCCTGGGGACCACAGCGACGCCGGATGTGGGCAGCGGCAACCCATACCTGGGTGGCGGCGGTCCGCGCAGCGCACAGTTGGCGGTTCACTTCTCCTTTTAGACCGAAACCAAGGTAGCTATGCCCCAGTTGATGGCATTCGAGGCGGCCTCTTCCCCAGGAAGAAGCCGCCTCTTTTGATGGGGACGAGTTATGGGCTTATATCTCAGCCTGCTTTGCACGGGCGCCGCGCCAGTATAAGACGAGGCCGATCAGGATTGAGGCGACTGTGCCCAACACCAGCTTAAGTTCGAACCCAAGCTTGTCGGAAGAATCGCCGGGCGGGACGAGCGAAACCATAATGCCGATCAGGACAACGACGAATCCCAGGCCGCCGCAAATCCAAACGCCGGCAATTCCTCCGGGCACCAGCACAGCGTGGGGATTCTCTTTGCGGTCTTTGCGTCGCGCCAGCTTGATGACGGCTGCAAACATGTAGAGAAATGGAATGAAGTAAAGAATGATGGCGGCGTCGATCAGGAATTGATAGGCTCCGCGCGTCGTCTCATTGATCTGGCTTCCCAGCAGAATCGCCCCGGAGATCGAGGCCTGCACGAGAATCGACACATACGCCGTCTTCCAGCGGGGGTGAATCTTGCCGAAAGCTTCGGGCAGGTAGCGATCGACTCCGACAACGAAAGGGACACGCGCGATGCCGGCCACGGTGCTCCCGACGCCGCCTGCGTTGCCGGCTGTGACCAGGATGGCGGCGAGCATTCCCAGGAAGCCGAGCTTCAGCGCGACTGAGCCGACAGTAATTGCGTTGAATACGCCGCTCTGCGGATCCAAACCGGCGGCGGGCACGAGCGCGAGAATGGCAAATGTGCCGACAATGTACATGAGGGCAATCAGCGCGCCAGCGCCGAAAACGGCTCTGGGCAGCGTGCGCCGCGGGTCGCGCACTTCCTCGCTCATGCATGAGACCAGTTCGAGTCCCGTGAAGGCGAAGGCGATTTGCGACCAGAAGTTCACCGTGTCCCAGTTCCACGTGGGCAGCATGTTGGCGACGGTGAAATGCGTGGCGGAGCCGTGCTTCCAGCAGACAATCGCGGCGATGCCCGCCAGCATGAGAAGGGGCACATAGGTTCCCACGCCGCCCGCATTCTGCAGCCATTTGCCAACGTTCAGTCCGATGATATTCAAGAGCACCGCGACCAGCAGCATGGAGAGAGAAACGGTGAGCAGAAACGTGCGGTCCTGCGCGAGCACAGCGCCGCGTCCGCCCACGATGTATGCGGCCATTGAGGCGCTGGCGAGAAGCAGACCGGGAAAGTAGAAGACGGTATAAATCCAGTAGGTCCAGCCGGCCACAAACCCATGAAACGGTCCAAAGGCCTCTCTGGACCAGGCGTAGAGACCGCCCTCCTCAGGAAAGCGCGAGGAAAGCTCATTGATCACCAGCGCTCCGGGGACGAAAAAGAAGACCGCGGCAAGCACCCACAGGCTGATGGACGAAGTTCCGTTGTGCCCGGCAGCGGCGATCCAGCGAGGTCCCAGCACCGTGGCGATGTTGAACAACAGCACATCCCAGAAGCCCATTGTTTTGCGCAACTGCGACTTGGAATCGAGTGGGGCGCGCGCAGGAATAGTCATGCGGTCACCTGGGGGCGTGGAAGGCGTTTTTGCTGCATTTGAAAATCATAAAGGACGGGGCTCGCCGACGGAATCCGGCGAAGCATCGTTAACAGCCCGTGGTGAAAGTCGGGTTTTGAAAGGGCACAGCTTCCGTTGCGACCGTCGAGCCTAAGGTCGGGCTGCTTTGAAAGGGCACGGCTTCAGCCGTGCCGTAAGCGGTTGATAAGAAACGACGGGCTTTAGCCCCTGAGGGACACTTTCGGCGTTTTCGACTTTCACCACAGGGCAATCCGTCAACGCTCAGTTATCCCCTGAAAGCCGCTCCGCAACTGCCATCCCGCTGCCCACGTCTCAGTTACTGTGCTGCCATCACGCATATCAAACCGCGAGCACCTGCACGCCGTTGGCTCTGAAACCGGCAAGCGCGTCGGAGGCGATTCCGGAATCGGTGATGAGCATGTCGATGTCGGTAACCGGGCAGATCAGGGCCGGACTGATCATGGCGATCTTGCTCGAGTCCGCGACGACAATCACCTGCTTGGCTTGCCGGGTCATGGCGCGAAACACGGCGGCCTCATCGGGTTCGATGGTAGTGGCGCCGCGCAGCACATCCACGCCGCAGGCGCCGATGAATGCCCTGTCCAGAAAAACGCCGTTCAGGGTCTCCATGGCCGCCGGGCCGGTGAGCGAGAAGGCGCCCGCCCAGCGCATGGTTCCTCCGGTAAGGGTCACGTTCAAGGCGGCCTGATTGCTGAGTTCCATGCCGATGTTCACCGCGTTGGTGATGATGTGAATGCTGCTGCGGTGACGGATGCATCGCGCCACCTGGGTAGTGGTGGTGCCCGCGGTAAAGCCGACGGTTTCATGCTCGCGGATCAGTTCTGCGGCGGCAATTGCGATGCGCCGCTTCTCCTCGGCAAAGCGGCCTTCACGCTCTTGAAAAGACGAATCGAAGCGAAATGGCTCGTACTGGGTTTGCCCGGCCAGCTTGGCGCCACCGTGCGTGCGGTGCACCAGGCCGCGCAGCTCAAGTCTTGCCAGGTCGCGGCGAACGCTGGCCGCGGACGCGTCCAAAAGCGCGGCCAACTCATCGACGGAGGTGTTGCCGCGCTGCAACAGCACTTGCAGAATTCTCTTCGCGCGTTGATCGGTCTTTGCGGACATAGGCGGGCTGAATTGAAGAATTTGGCTTTCTCCGCATCTTACATGCGGCCGATGGGGCGCCGGACCGATTGGCCGGCCTGCTCAGGTCGAAGGGCGGCTTATGCCGGTCGCGCGGCAGCCCGTTCCGCGGCCAGGCGTTCAAGCGCGCAAACCAGGGCGCGAACGTTTTCTTCGCGCACCACGAATCTCCTGTATTCGCGGTCCTCAATGTCGCCCATTGCCATTCCTGGCTTGCGAAACCGAACCGGGCTGCGAAGGGCCGTTCTGGCGCTCGAATGAAACTCGTTGGCTCCCGTGGTTTCCGCGATTGCCGCAATGGTATCCGGCGAAACACCCCCACCCGGCATGATGGCGATGCGTCCCTGGGCGCTTTCGACCATGCGGGCAATCTCCCTCATGCCGTCGGTCGCGTCCGGTTTGCCTCCGGAAGTGAGAATGCGGCATGCGCCTGTCTCCAATACATCTTTGAGTGCCGCGTGCAGATCGGGCGTCATGTCGATCGCGCGGTGAAAGGTCACCGGCAGCGGGTTGGCCAACTCCACCAGGTGCCGCGTGCGCGGCACATCCACGCGCCCGTCCTGGTCCAGCAGGCCCAGCACAATGCCGTCCGCGCCCAGACTGCGCGCACAGGCAATCTCCTCCTGCATCACTTCGAATTCGAGGCCGGTGGAGTAGAAGTCGCCTCCGCGCGGGCGAATCATAACAAACAGGTCGATTGCAATCCGGCGGCGGACCGAAGCAATCAGCCCCGCGCCAGGTGTGATGCCTCCCTCCAATAAGTCGGAGCAGAGTTCCACCCGCCGTGCGCCACCGTTCTCGGCCGCGATCGCCGATTCCACTGAATCGATGCAAACTTCAAGATCCATAATGACCGAGTCCCAATCCCTGAAAAGGCCGGAACCCTAGCTGAAACCACAGCGTCAGATGAGGGTTCCGGGGGCTGAGGAAATTCCTGGCGAAATGCGGCTGCCTCGATCGCTCGCGGCAGCCGGCTGGTTAGAAGCGATAGTGCATGGAGAACTGCATGTTGCGCGCAGTTGAACGCGTGGGTTGGACGTTGTAACCGAATGCCGGGACGGTATTATTGTTCGAATCCTGCCTGGTAGCGTCGAATTGGCTATTCGGGTTACCGTAGCTGGCAATGTTCAAGGCGTTGAAGGTGTCGAAACGGAAGCCCACCGAGTGCTCCCCGATGATGCGGAAGTCCTTGAAGGCGGAGACATCCATATTGAGAAGGCCGGGGCCACGCAGTGAACCATTGCTCGCAGTTCCGAACTGGTACCCCAGAACGGTTGTTCCATCTGCCGCGTAGACGGGAGCCGTTTCGCCAAAAGCGCACGTGCCGTTGTCCACGCCGGGGGTTGTGCATGGTTGGGCCGAGGGATCGGTGCCAAACTCGTTTGTCAGCGAACGATGAACGATCTTCAACCTGCGGTACTGGTTGGGCCGCGAGTTGCCATAACCCTGGGAGTTGTTCCCCTGGCCGGCATAGACACCTTCCGCGAAGCCCGAATAGGCCACGAGGGACGTGCCGATCTTCCAGCCGCCGACCGCCTCATCCATCCAGCGGTTGATCCCGTGCAGGTATTCCTGGCCACGTCCAACCGGCACGGTGTAGATGCCCAAGCCGGTGAGGTTATGGCGAATGTCCGATCCCGATGGACCGTAATCCGCCTTGGAGTTGTAGTAATTCTGGAAGGCACCGCTGAAGCCGTTGACGTTCAAGCTGTAGTCGCCCAAGCTGTTGGTCATCGACTTGCCATAGGTGTAGTTCACGGTGAACTCCACACCGTGGCTGGTGCGCTGGCGCAGAACTGCCTGCAGCGCGTTGTTGTTCATCATGGCGCGCGATTCGGTGATCAGCAAGCTGCCATTATTGGTGGTGTAAATGCTGTACGGTTGCAGGCTGTCGGGGACATTCTTGCCAATGTACTGGTTGTTGTAGAGCGGCGCCGAGGTCGGATCGCCGTTGACCTTGTCCTGGTTAAAGTTGTTATAGTCCGCCAGGTGGTCCCCCTTGGAGCCGACATAGCCAGCCTGCAGCGAGGTGGTGCGGGTTAGCGCATATTCCAGCGTCAGACTCCAGTTCTGCACATATGCCGGCTGAACATCCTGCGGATACGTGTTGTAGGTGCCGCCGTACTGACTCGTGGTTCCAGCAAAGCCCTCTTCCGCAGTGCGGGGCGTGGTGACTGCGCCGGGCACGGGAGCAGTCAAATTCACACTCGTAGACACCAGGAAAGGGGTAAGCGAGGTCAGTCGTTGATTGTATGAGTAACCCTCAAAAAAGCTGGTAGCGCCGTAGCCGCCGCGAACGACCCACCTGTCTGTCGCCTGATAGGCAAAACCGAGGTGCGGCATGATCTGCCGGTAATTCGGCTGGTAACAGGCGCGGTTCTTGCAGATGCCAGAGCCGGGCTCAGCGCCCGCAGGCACGCTGTGCGCGTAAATGGGCTGCCCGAAATTCGCATCCGACGGATTGACGTCGATGTTGCCGGTCTCGTTGTGCGACTCGACCCAGGGTTCGTCGAACTCGTAACGCAGACCCAGGTTCAGCGTCAGATTGGGACGTATCTTGTAATCGTCGTTGGCATAACCTGCCGTGCGCCATTGGCGCTGCGCGACATTGATTTCGCTGAGCGTGGCCCCAACGCCCGAGACACGGTCCAGCACAAAGTCCGCGGGGCCATAGCCGGTGGTCGACTCGGTGCTCGGATCGCCGGAGGCGGTGAACCCACCACTGTAATTGATATTGCCCAATTCACCGCCATTGTTGTTGTCGGTGGTGTAGTTCTGCTGATAGCGAATCGCCTGGATGCCCATGCTGATAAAGTGCAGGCCATGCTGCCAGGTCAGATTGTCGATATAGCTGAAGGCGTTCTCGATGTTGATCGAAGGCCCACCCTCGGTTCCAACGCCGCTCAACCCGAGGTTCTGCCGGCTAAAGCCCGCGACCGTCTGGTTGGTGTAGGCGATGCCCAGCAGAGTATCGCCGTTTGTTCCGAATGCGCCCGTCGGATCGACAGGGACGCTATAGGAAAGATTGCTCCGGGTAAAGCCTATACGCGCCAGATTGACCAGTGAAGGAGAGAAGGTATGCGCCCAGTCGAGGCCTCCCAAGGTGGTCGGAAAGTTGTTCTCCCCAGGGAAGTCAGTAATCAACACGGATTTGGAACCTTGGACCACGGTGCCCGTGGAGGTAAAGGCCGAGATCTTGTCCGCCGGACGGAACTGGTAATCGATCTTGATATCGCCCTGATTGTTGTTGGTGAAGCTGCGAGAATCTGCCTGATAGTTGTTGGCGGCGACATTATCCGTGGGCGTGGCGTTGGGCAGGGGGTAGTATTGCGGATGCGCAAAGAGGTACTTGGCCACCGGATTAACGACCGGCAGGCCCTGATTGCCCGCATAAGGCGTGAAGCCGTTTTGCGTATCGTAGAGATTGCGTCCAGCGGCCGAGAAATTGCCGTCGCGCATGTCTGCGGTCATCACGCTGGCTGTCGACAGGCCACCAGTATGATGGCGCGTGGCCAGGTAATCGACAAAGAAGAACAGCTTGTCGTGCAAGAGGGGACCGCCGAGAGTACCGCCATACTGCGCCTGAGAGTACGGTGAGATTGGGATGATGGGGTCCTGATGGTTGTTCCACCACGAGTTGGCGTTAAAACGATAGTCCTGCACATAACCATAGGCCGAACCGTGGAACTGGTTAGTGCCGCTCTTGAGCATCAGCACCACGCCGGCGCCGTTTGCGTTGCCAAAGTCGGTAGGAGAATTGGCGGTGATCACCTTGATCTCTTCCAGCGCCTCGGGCGCGGGGGAGAAGGCCATCCAATTGTCCTGGGTTTCGTTCATATCGATGCCGTTCAGCGTGTAGTTGTTTGCCTGGGCGCGGTTGCCGTTGATGTTCGGCGTATCGCCGGTAGCGGCAAAGCCGCCGTTTGGGGTGTTGCGGGCAATGTTCGACATCGCCGCGGGCCCACCGGTATCGACGGAGCCAGGCACATAGAGAGAAACAGCCGAGAAGTCCAGGCCGTTCAGCGGCAGGTTGCCGATAGTGTTGGCGGTAAACGTGCTGTCCAGGGTGGGGTTGTCGGTGTTCAGAATCGGCGCCGCGGCGGAGACGTTCACGGTGACCGCAGAGCTTCCCACCGTCAGCTTCACATTGAAGTTAGCCGTCTGCAGGACTTCCAGGTTGAAAGCGGGGATCGTTGCAGTCTCGAATCCGATCGCCTGCACCGATACTTGATAATGGCCGATGGGCAGAAGGTCGATACGGAAGAGGCCGGTTGAATTGGTTGTCGCTGGCGAGTCTACGCCGGTGTCGAGGTTATGCGCCACCACATGAGCGCCCGCTACCACCGCGCCGCTGGGGTCAGTGACTTCCCCTGTGACCGATCCCGTTACGGTCTGCCCAAGGGCAATGGAGATGCACGCCAACATGGCGAATGTGCATCCAAATAAGAGCCGGAGAAAACTGGTTTTCATCGAGGCCTCGCTTTGGATCGTTCCGTCCGATCCGTTTGTTTTCGGCATTGCAATGCAGGGGCGACTCCACGCCGATAGGAGTGTGACCCTTGGGGATGCTGCTCACATGAGACAGACTCTGAGCGGTGCGCTCCTTATTCGGATTCGCGAATCCTCATCGGGCCTTTCTCCTCCTCAAGGTGTTCCTGTGGACTCTGAGAATCGGGCGCGGGAGCGTTCTTGAACCTAGGGTTACAATGATCGAGGGCAAACCTGAGGTCTGGAACGCGGCCCAGTGCCTCAATCAATGTGAGCGAAACATTAGCTTGATTCTGTTCAAATAGTCAATAAAAATCGTCAAATAGCGATAAATGGCATCATGTCAGCCACAAATGGTGAACAAAGGCGATTACCGGCCGCGCCGGGGAGCGCTCAAAATCGCGTCTTTCCCCTCCCGTCACGAGGATTTCCTTCAGGAATTAGCCTGCATTTCTCACAGGCGGTCATTTCAAGGCGTTTTGGTGAAGCAGATCAGCCTTGGCGGGTGTTTTTCGGGTGATGGGGTCGGCCGGTAATTGTGGATTTGGTGTTGCCATCGCTT